>Ga0222650_1000010_pt1 | contig 214720 bp, 183 predicted proteins | sample AntAcemetagen367_FD_179820 | JGI IMG/M metagenome (GOLD analysis project Ga0222650, IMG submission 179820) | Saline water microbial communities from Ace Lake, Antarctica - #367 | ecosystem: Environmental > Aquatic > Non-marine Saline and Alkaline > Saline | place: Antarctica: Ace Lake... | reverse complement strand
GAACCAGTAGATATTTGCCGGTAAGCAGCGCTCATGACGATGAGCTTGTGTATATGTTTCAGACTCCATCCGTGGGTCATCAATTCGTGAGCGAGGTAGTCGAGGAGTTCAGGATGACTCGGCAAGGTGCCGCCGAGGCCGAAGTCACTGGGCGTCGTCACGATCCCCTGTCCGAAGTGATGATGCCAGAGACGATTGACGATGACCCGTGCCGTGAGTGGGTTTTCCGGATTCGTGATCCACTCGCTGAGCGCACCGCGGCGCTGGCCTTCGGGTGTGGTCGCATCGCCGAAGTCTGCTGCGGCATGTTGGGCCCATGCGATACCTCCTGGAGTGACTTCCTGAGCTTCGTCCTCAGGATTGCCGCGTCGATGAACGCGAATCACGGCAGGCTTTTCATCGCTGACGACGGCATAGACTTTGGGCGCTACGGGCAGCGCTTTCAATTCGGCTTCGAGCTTCTTCGCTTCGACCCGGAGTTGCTTGAGACGGTCTTCATCTGCGGCCGTAAGTATCGTTTGCTCCCCTTCGTCACTGAGACGGGCGTCACCAATGAAAAGTAAATCACTGCTGATACCGTCACCTCCATCCGTCGCAATCAGAGTGAGTGTTTTCGCATTGAGAGGAATCGCGATGTCGAGCGTGAGGGTCTCGTCCTTGCGCAGTTTGCGCCTCTGTAATTTCAACTCGGTGTTGAGGTATACCATGAAATCAGCCAACGAAGACTTGCTCCGATCGGCAGCACCAAAGCCCATGACACCGCTGAGTCGCATCACACCCAGTCCACTGCTCTGACGGATTTTAGCGAGATCGAAAGTGATGCCACTGTTCGCGTGCAGGCCGAGAATGGAATGCCCTTTCGTCGTGAAATCGGTGCCGTCGAGCGTCGTGGTCGCCTGGGCGTTGAGGGGACCATTGCGAATCGCATCCCAGGTATGGCCACTGGTCGCGGGAAGATCGACCACTTCCTTTTGGTAGTCCACCGGCACAGGGTTTCGGCCATCGGGCACGAAGACATACTTCACGAGTCGAAGAGTATCTTCCGGTGAACCGGGAAGCTCCAGTTTCTGCAGGCGGTTGGTCTTGATGTCGCGATGGTAGTTATGCTTTTCCGTAACGAAATTACCAGTGCGGAGGTGAATACCACGACCTTTGATTCCGGAACCGCGACCGTCACCGCCACCCACCATGTCGGCGAGATCCAACTTTTCCCCGGCGAGCTTGCCAATCAGCGCACGGGTCTTCGAGAGCGCTTTCGTGAGGCTTGTTTTCGCGGCGGCGATGCGCTCTGTCTCACCTGGATCGGCATCGCGTTCGCCGCGTCTCACTCCGGCAAAGACAGCCCAGAGCCGGTAATATTCCTCCTGCGAAATCGGATCGATTTTGTGATCGTGACAACGCGCGCAGTTAATCGTCATCCCCATTGTCGCGGTCATAGTCTGCGTCACGATGTCATCGAGATCGAGAGCACGGGCGGCGCGCTTCAGCATATCGCTCTTCGTTTCGACCTGCCCGACATAGTCCCACGGCCCGGCCGCGAGAAACCCTGTCGCGATGACGCTGTGAGAATCTTTTGGCGCGATCACATCCCCCGCGATTTGCTCGCGAAGGAATTGATCATAAGGCTTGTCGGCATTGAGCGAATCAATGACATAGTCGCGGTAGCGCCATGCGTCGGGGCGAAGCTTGTCGCGTTCGAAGCCGTGGGTGTCCGCGTAGTGCGCGATGTCGAGCCAGTGCCGCGCCCAGCGTTCGCCGTGATGCGAGCTGGCGAGTAGTTTGTCTACCTGCGCCTCGTAAGAATTAATCGTGAAGGCCTCAACCTCTTCGGGCAAAGGCGGCAGCCCGGTGAGGTTAAATGACAGCCGTCGAATCAGGGTGCGGGCATCGGCTTCAGGAGAGATCGAGAGGCCATTTTCGAGAAGCCTCGCAGTGATGAACGTATCAATATTCGTATCACCCGGGAAGTCGCGCTGCACCGGTACTACGGACCAATGCTGGAGCCGCTTGTCGATCGCGGCGGCTTTGTCGGCCGCATTCTCAGGCCAGTCCGCCCCACTATCGATCCAGGCTTTGACGGCGCTGATTTGTGTCGTCGTGAGCGGTTCACCCTTCGGCGGCATGCGCTCGTCCTCGTCGGTAGAAGTGATCCGCTCGTAAAGCGGACTTTCGGTCGACTTGCCCGCGACGATGACGAGTCCCTCGTGCCCCGGCTTGAAGGCGAAAGGTTTGGCATCGAGGCGCAGTTCCCCTTTTTGTTTCTTCTCGCCATGACATTCGACACAGCGCTCCTGGAGTAAAGGTCGAATCTCCTTATCAAAATCAACCGCCCTGCCCGGTGTCGCAGCCAAGGCAAAAAGGCAAAGAGTTAAAGAACGAAATTTCATCAGAGTTACAATTTTCTCAGAAGTTCAGGTCGTCACTAGCGCCAAGGAGATGATCTCCCATCCGTTACGAGGCTATTGAGAGCTGTTCGGCACAGTGTTCTCCGATGGCGCGCAGGTCGGGAACTTTTCCCGGCCGGGCGCGGGAAAAGTTTCAAAATCAGACCTGTTAACTACATCCGCTTCACTTTGAAGCTACGGAACTCCACGGGATCGCTGTGTCCCGCGAAACCAATCAGGCCCTTCGTGCGAGCAAGGCCTTTCGGTGGATTCTTTATCTGGCTAAGGTCGAATTTGGCGATGTCCGCGTCGAGAATTTTGGTGCCGTTCAGCGTCACCATGATGCGCTGTCCCTGCACTTCGATTTCCTGAAAATTCCACTCTCCCGACGGACGTAGATAGCCGTGCTTCGCGGCGACGCAGTGATAAATCGAGGCGTGGTATTGAGTTGGCTTTAAACCACCTTTGCCTGCGGCAGCCTGTTTCTCGTTGTAGCCATCGCTGTCGATGACCTGTAGCTCAAGGCCATCCGACGCCGAGTGGCCGCCGAGTGGGGTCCGCAGTGCGATGCCGTTGTTGCCCGCTTTCGGAAGCTTGAATTCCACCCGAATCTTGCCGTTCTCAAATTCCTCCATCGTCAGCAAGTCACCGCCTTTGCCTTGCTTGCATTGGATATTGCCGTCTACGACCTCATAGCTATCGACCGCACCCTGCCAATTGCTGAGGTCTTTTCCATTAATCTGCTCAACGAATCCATCAGCATCACGTTCGGCGAGTTCCTCGTTCGCTTCTTCCGCGCTGATCTCGCGGATAAACACATTGCGCCAGCGAATCTCGCTGCCGTGGGTTTGGAGTTGGATCGGGCCTTTCGCAAACGCGGGATCTTTCATCCAGCCGTTCGGCATTTTTTCCTGAGTCTTCTCTTCGCCTTTCTTTTGTTTTCCGTAGGCGAGGTAGCCTGCTTTTTTGTTGGCGAAGAAGTTTTCGAGGACCGCATTGTCGACCACCGTCTCGCCGTTAAAGACGATCGTGACACGTTCGCCTATCATCCGAATTTTAAACTGGTTCCACTCGCCGAGAGGCTTGTCCATTTTCTCGCTCGGGTCTTTGCCGGCCGCGCCCTTGCTGTTGTTCCAGAGGCCGCCGGAGCCTTTGGCCCGACCGAGGCCTTTAGGGTCGTCCTCAGCAGGATCCCAAATCTGCACCTGCGGTATCCCGCGCAGATACACCCCGCTGTCCCCTGCCGGGAGCGCCTTGTATTCGACCCAAAACTCGAAGTCGCCGTAATCCTTATCGGTCGTGAGATAGAGCCCTTTGCCGTCATTGACGAGTTCTCCGTCCTCCACACTCCAGTGGGCGTTGATGTGATTCTCTGAGTCCTTACCCTTGGCATCCGTCAATCCACCTTCGACCGATTTCTTTTTATACTCAGCTCGATCCTCCGGCGTCATCGTCCAAAGCTCAGTCGGATCTTTCGTGCTCCAGCCATACCAGCCAGAGAGGTCCTTGCCATTAAAGAGGGCTTCGAAGCCCTCCGGCGGAGCAGGATCAGCGGCAGACACCGTAGTAAGCGAAACTCCGAGGAGGACTGCAGGGAGAAATGAGGAGGTCAAAAAAGGTACGCGGGATTTCATGGAGTGATATCTTATCCCTTAAGGCTCATCGGTCGAGAATCAGATTCTCCGGAGTCGCGCCAATTTTCCTCCTCGTTTAAAGCTAACGCTTCTTTAAGGACCAACAGGAACCAAGCAAGTCTCCCATCGCCCAATTGATCGGAGCAACATTACAAAACAAGAGAACCAATCCAGCACCCTCTAAACTAAAATGAAAATTCCCTACAACAATTACAGCGCTTCACAGGCTCCCCTCGAACCAGAGGACTCAATCGCGATAGAGCACGATGGTCTGCACTACTCAGTCATGCGACAAATCTATCCCGATCAGCGGGAATACATCGGAATTCGTAGTCATATTTTTCGCGGCAATTCCGAAATATCACTGCGCATTGAAGTTCAAGCAGCTCGCCAGGTAGCAGAAGCAATTCTGCTACCTTTTGAATCCAGAATTCGTGCCAGTCCCGACAGCGCAAGAAAAAATAGATATCCAAATCACCGACGAAATATCGACCAGGAACACGGGAACTCGTTGGGCGCAAGGGGAGGAAGCATTACTATTCTATCTATACGCTTACACTGAAAACCCTTTAGCTAAAATCGCAGGTCTTATCGGGAGGAGTGCATTCGCCCTTCGCGCTCATCTTCGAAAACTGGGAGTAAATCCGGCACCGATGACTGAAGAAGAAGCTGAAGAAACAAGCAAAGAGCCGGAGCAGTGAGTTAGCTGTCGCAACACACTTGCGACATTTGGATTTCTTTCCGCCACTCGTAGCCTCCTCGCTGCGGGCGGTTTGCATTTCCTAACACTTTCCCTTGCCAAAACTCCGGTTTTCTGACTTCCTACATCGTAGGATGAAGGAGTCGCTGCCAACAGGTGCCGAGATCAAGGCGTGGAGAGACGAGCTAGGTGAACCAAGACATTGGTTGGCCGAAAAGCTCGGTGTCTCCACCAAGACGATCGAAAGCTGGGAATATGGGGTTCGAAACCCCGGTGGACCAGCGCTCCGTCTCCTCGAAATGCTAATGAAAGAACACCCGAAACCGCATGAAGATGAGTAGGGTCAATCATAATAACGAATTGCGAAGGTGCCCAGCAATCGCTAACGGCACCAACTCCTGTTGTCCGACCCATTATGCCAAGCTCTCCACGACGTTTTTCCAGTAGATGACAATCGACACCCTCACCCTATCCCAACTTGAGCAATACCTCTCCAAGGCTGCCTGGATCCTCAAAGGGCCTATTGGAGCTTCGGACTTCAAGGCTTACATCTTTCCGATGCTCTTCTTTAAGCGCATCTCTGATGTCTATGACGAGGAATACAAAGCCGCTTTGGAAGAGTCGGACGGTGACGAGGAGTATGCTGCTCTTCCTGAATTCCACCGCTTCGTCATCCCTGAGGGCTGCCATTGGAATGAGGTCCGGGAAACGACCTCCAACATCGGACTGAAAATCGAGACCTGTCTCCGGGAGATCGAGAGCGCCAACCAGGAGCATCTCTACGGCATCTTTGGTGACGCCCAGTGGTCGAACAAAGACAGTCTGCCCGACCGACTCCTGACGGATCTGGTCGAGCACTTTTCACAATACACACTCTCCACCGAGCTGGTTGCGAGGGATATGCTAGGGCAGGCATACGAATACCTGATCAAGCACTTCGCTGACCTGACCAACAAGAAGGCCGGCGAATTCTACACCCCTCGCTCCGTCGTCCATCTCATGGGGTTGATCACCGACCCGCACGAGGGCGAAAGCATCTACGACCCGGCTTGCGGAACGGGAGGCATGTTGATTGAGTCCATTGATCATCTCAAAGAGGCTGGCGAGGATTTCCGGACGCTGAAGCTCTACGGGCAGGAGAAAAACCTGACTTCCTCATCCATCGCCCGGATGAACATGTTTCTGCATGGTGTGGAAGACTTCCAGGTTGCCCGGGGCGATACCTTGCGCTCGCCTGCCTTCTTCGATGCGGATGGGTTACAAGGCTTCGACTGCGTCATTGCCAACCCACCGTTCTCCCTAAAGGAATGGGGAGCGGAGGCTTGGACCAACGACCCTCACGGCAGGAACATCGCCGGCGTCCCTCCCAAAGGGAACGGTGACATGGCTTGGGTGCAACACATGATCAAGTCAATGAAGCCCAAGACCGGACGCATGGCCGTGGTTCTTCCTCATGGGGCACTCTTCCGTAAGGCAGCAGAAGGCCGGATCCGAAAAGCTTTGCTGCAGATGGATCTGTTGGAGGCCGTCATTGGGCTTGGTCCCAATATTTTCTACGGCACCCAGCTCGCCGCCTGCATCATGGTGTTCCGCTCACAGAAGCCTGCGAAGCGCCGCAAGAAAGTCATTTTCATCGACGCCTCCGATCAGATCCGAACTGGTCGAGCGCAAAACTTCCTCGAGCCCGAGCACGTCCAGCGGATCTACAGCTGGTATTCCGAAAGCAAGGACGTCGAGAACCACGTCAAGGTCGCCACGATGGAGGACATCGCCGAGAACGATCACAACCTGAATATCCCGCTCTACGTCGAGAAGATCATCGAGGACGACCTGCCGACGGTGGAAGAGGCGCTCGCCGATCTGAAGACAGCCTGGAGTGACTGCCAAGAAGCAGAAGAACATCTCAAAGAAAAGCTCCGCGAGTTCGGAGTCACAGTCTGACCAACCACAAGTTCATGGCCTACGAAAAACCCATCACTATTAAGGAAGCGATCGCCAGTATCGAGGACGGCGATTATGTTCTGCCGTCGATCCAGCGAGAATTCGTCTGGGAACCCGAGCAGATGGAGACGCTTTTTGACTCTCTCATGCGAGACTACCCGATCAGCACCTTTCTCTTCTGGAAGGTCAAAGCGGAGAACGTCAAAAAATTCCAATTCTACTCATTCCTCTGCGACTATCATGAACGTGACTCGAAGCATAACCACCCGGCTACCCTATCTGGAAACAAAGACATCATCGGTGTTTTGGATGGCCAGCAGCGCCTGACTTCGCTCTATATTTCCCTGCGCGGATCGTATGCTTCCCGTCTTTCCTATCACCGGGTCACCAGCGATCACGCCTATCCGAAAAAGAAGCTCCACCTCAACCTGCTCCGGACATCCGAAGAGATGGAAATGGAATACGACTTCCAGTTCCTGACGGAGAAAGACGCGAAGGTGATGGACGGTGAACACCTGTGGTTCCCGGCAGGTCAGATTCTCGACTTCGACGACATCAGCGACGCATTCGAGTGGATCAGTGAAAAGCTCGACGAACTGAATGATTCACTGGAAGAGCCCTTGTCCAACGACACCAAGAAGTTCGCCAGAAACACCCTCAACAAATTCTACAAAGTCGTCTGTGAAGCAGAGTCGCTGAACTTCTTCCTCGAGAAAAGCGAAGAACTCGACAAGGTCCTGCAAATCTTCATCCGCATCAACCAGGGCGGAACCAAGCTCAGCTATTCCGATCTGCTCCTCTCCATTGCGACGGCAAAATGGAAGGACCTCGATGCCCGTGAGGTGATCCATCAATTCGTCGACAAGATCAACGACACCGGCAAGGGCTTCAATTTCAACAAGGACTTCGTCCTGAAGAACTGCCTCGTTCTTGCAGACCTCCACGACATCAAGTTCAAGGTCGACAACTTCACGACCGAGAACATGAAAATTATCGAGCAGGACTGGGAGGCGATCTCGAACGGGATCTCTCTGGCTGTCCGGCTCGCGGCTCACTTCGGTTTCGATGAGAAGACGCTTACGTCGACCAATGCCATCATCCCCATCGCCTACTTTTTGAAGAATAAAGGAATTGGTGAGAATATCCTCCACGCGAAAAGTCAGGCAGAGAATCGGGCAGTGATCAAAGAGTGGCTTGTCCGCGCTCTGCTCCGTCGTCACTTCGGGGGACAGCCCGACAGCCTTTACCCCATTTATCGCCAGATCATCCGGAACGGCGGCGAGGTCTTTCCTCTTTCGGCATTGTTGGAGCGCTTTGCCACTCTGCGTCCTCTTGAGTTCTATGACGAAGACATCGAGAATTTGCTGAACGTGAAATACGGGTCTGCCTTTGCTTTCATGCTCCTCAGTCTGATCTATCCTCCATTGGACGACTACGAGTTCCATCAGGACCACATCCATCCCAAGAAATACTTCACCAACAAGCGGCTCAAAGGCCTGGGAATCGAGCCTGCTGAAAAACGGGAAGAATACATCGACCGGTGTAACTGCCTTGCGAATCTGCAGCTGCTCCAGGCCACCCCGAATCTGGAGAAGAGCGACAGCCCGCTGGAACAATGGCTCCCCGAGCATAAGAGCACACCGGTGGAACTCGATCACTACAAGGATCTTCACGTTTTTCCAGCAGACACCTCGCTCGCGTTCGATGACTTTCTCGAGTTCTTCGAGAAGCGGCAGGACATGATCCGGTCTCGCTTGATGGAGATACTCAACGTAAAGCGCTCGGACAAATCAGTCGAAGCATGAACCAGCAAACCTTAGAAAAATACCTCTGGGGCGCGGCGACCTATCTCCGTGGTCACATCGATGCCGGGGACTACAAGCAGTTCATCTTCCCTCTGCTGTTCTTCAAGCGCATCTGCGATGTCTACGACGAAGAGTTCGCCGAGGCCCTCGCCGAGAGCGATGGGGATAAGGACTACGCGAGCGACCCGGTATTCCACCGCTTCGTCGTTCCGAAGAAGAACCACTGGACCACCGCCCGCGAGACGACCACGAACGTTGGCCTCGCTATCCAGGAGGCCATGAGCGCCATCGAGAAGGCCAATCCCGACACGCTCGCCGGGATCTTCGGCGACGCCTCGTGGACGAACAAGGACCGGCTCTCCGACGAGACCCTCGTCAACCTGCTCGAGCACTTCTCCGCGCACACCCTCAGCATCGCCAACGTCCCCGACGACAGACTCGGCGATGCCTACGAATACCTCATCAAGCAGTTCGCCGACGACAGCGGCCACACCGCCGCCGAGTTCTACACCAACCGCACCGTCGTCCGTCTCATGACCCTGATCATGGATCCGCAGCCCGGCGAGAGCGTTTACGATCCCACCTGCGGCTCGGGCGGCCTGCTCCTCAACTGCGCCCTCCAGCTTAAGGACGCCGGCAAGGAATACCGCACCCTCAAGCTCTACGGACAGGAGATCAATCTCATCACCTCCGCCATCGCCCGGATGAACATGTTCATGCACGGCATCGAGGAGTTTCAAATCGTGCGCGGCGATACCCTCAGCGAGCCCAAGCTGCTGGAAGACGACACCCTGAAAACCTTCAACGTCATCCTCGCCAATCCGCCCTACTCGATCAAAGCTTGGGATCGCGACGCCTTCGGGAACGACCCCTGGGGACGCAACCTCTGGGGCACCCCGCCGCAGGGCTGTGCCGACTACGCCTTCCAGCAGCACATCCAGAAAAGCCTCGATCCGAAAAACGGGCGCTCCATCTCCCTCTGGCCGCACGGAATTCTCTTCCGGGATAAAGAAGCCACTATGCGCCAGCAGATGATCGAAAGCGACGTCGTCGAATGCGTCATCGGGCTCGGCCCCAACCTCTTCTACAACTCCCCGATGGAGGCCTGCCTGCTCGTCACCAATACCAACAAGCCCAAGAAGCGACGCGGAAAAATCCTCATCATCAATGCCGTCAAAGAGGTGCGGCAGGACAAAAACATCGGCTTCCTCGAAGAACACCACATTCAGAAAATCTACGAGGCCTACCGCAAGTTCGAGGATCAGGACGACCTCGCCAAAGTGCTCACACTTGCCGATGTCGAAGAGCAGAAATTCAATCTCGCTATCAGCCGTTACATCCGTCCGGAGCGACACGATCCTTCAGGGAGCGATTTCGAGGAAGACCTTCGAGCTTGGAAAGCCTCAAGTGAAAGCCTGAAGAATTCAATGGAGAGTCTTTTCTCCACATTAGTCGTGACTGAATCCTTATAGCAGTGACAGAGTTTAAAAACATCCCCCCAAAAGCGAGAGCAAAGCTTTGGCCTCATCAGGACAAAGCGGTGAGCTTTGCAATAAAGCATCTCCGCAGGTTTGATTCGCCCTGCTTGATTCGTATGCCCACGGGAACGGGGAAGACTGGCGTCATCGCAAGCCTTACATCTTTGTCCTGCCAAGGTGTCTCATTGGTCGTTACGCCCTGGGCCCACCTGCGAGAACAACTGATTAAGGATCTGAACGAGCAATTCTGGGATAAGGTCGGAATTAAAAAAACAGGCCCGGACGCTGAAGCGCTATTCCCGTTAAATGCCAAAGCCCTCTTGGCGTCCCAGCCCACCTCAACAATCTTGGTATCGACATTTGCAACATTGACGACCCTCAGACGAAAAGAACCAGCAATATATAAGGATTTGGCTTCTGCACTCTCGTTGGTGCTTGTCGATGAATGCCACTACGAACCTGCGGTGGGATGGGGAAGGTCAATCAAAGAACTCAACACAAAAACGGTATTGCTTACGGCTACTCCTTATCGAAACGATCTAAAACTCTTCCAAATCCTAGATCCAAAGACGACCACTCTACACTTCACTCATGCCGAAGCGGAGAAAGAGGGCATTATCCGTAAGCTGGAACTGAAGAAGTTTCGAGTTTCTGGAGATGTCGGCACTCTCTCTCTCGAGTTTGCCAAGGAATGGAGAGCACACCTCAAAGCCGGCAATCTGCCTTCAACTGAACCGAGGGCAATAGTCTGCTGCGATACCGATACAAATATTGAGACAACAGTCCAAGTCCTACGGAAAGAGGGGCTCGACGCGATTGGAATTCACGAACGCTTTACGAGCAGGAAGGAGGACTACCTCAGAAAAAAGGTTCCCGATCCGAAGGACGAAACGTCACCAATCTGGGTCCACCAAAACAAGCTAACTGAGGGTCTCGATGACCATCGATTCTGCGTATTGGCGCTGTTCACGCAATTCAATAATGATCGGAAATTGGTTCAGCAGATAGGTCGAGTGTTGCGGACAACCAGTGATGACAAAGCAATACCTTCAGTAGTTCTTTATCCGTCAGAGTTCACGCCAGATCAAGATTGGAATGCTTACCTCGAGTTTGAAGGGCACCAAGAGCTACTCGATCCAGCTCACTTCAGGCAGGTGGTTCAAGATCTCTTGGATCGCCAACCGGAGATCGAATATTTCGCAGGGCGATTCCTTAAAAAATTCGACCCCGGAGAACTTAAAGATAATCCTCAAGTTATTGTCCCACCTAGTGCACTGGTTCGTCGAGCGTCTTCTTCCTTTGACCTTTCCGATTACATCGAAAATTGCACCGATACGCTAAATCTCGAAGACGCGGTAATTCTCGGTGATGATCCCAATGCGCCATGTCAGAAAAGCACGGAGTCAGCACTATGGGTTTATGCATCGGTCTCCAATTCGGCGCTTCTTCATCGGCGCTCCTTCTATCAGATTAGACTGGAAACCCATTGCGTGGTTGTAACTCAGAATTACATTTTCATATCCGATTCTAAGGGGAATCTTCCATCTCAGTATCTGGATGACCACACGACACCTGTCGGCGCAGCAACTCTCTCAAAATACTTCGACAGTTCCTTCCGGCCAACAAACACCAGCATTCACAATACGATCCCTTTCGAGTCAGCAATTAGGGGGCAAGAATTGCGCGGAGCAAATTTGTCATCTATCGCTCCGTCCATAACAGATCGGATCCAGATCTGCAGGTCGACTCGAGGCAGATCGGACGCGGAGAGAGAGAGCCGATATGTGGGCCTCGGGAATGGCCGACTACGCAAAGAGACTTCTGGCTCAAGTCGAAACGCCCACGACTACAAAGTTTTCATCGAGTGGGCCAAGACGGTGGCTTCCAATTTGGATTCCAGCACTGTGATTCCTAGCGGGTATTTCTCACGATATATGCCGGCGTGTAACCCACCCGTGGCAGTTAAGCCCAGGATTATATCGTTGGATCTAAACAGCTCAAATGTAGCATTTCAATTTGCTGATGGAGCGCCCTGCGCCTGCTTGAATACGACAGCCGAAATTTCTGATGGTGCCAAAAATAACACATTCAAGTTTTCGATCACATTTGGAAGAGATGACGGGGATAATGACGAAACGCGCACCATCCGTTTCACTCTGACCTACAAACCTGAAAAGACCAAGTTCTGGCTCACAAAAGACGACGATAGTGATTCGATTCGGGTAGAAAAAAACGGAGATGAGACGAAAAAGATCAGTTTGGGTAACTACATTAACGCAAACCAAGACTCGATCCTGATTTGCCTCGAAGGTGGTGAGACCGTCTATCAGGGGCAATCCTTCTACGCCGTAGATTACTCCTATGCTGAGGGGTCGCTGTTGGAGTGCATCGCAACTCCTCCAAAGGCGAAGCCATGCAAAACTGAAAAAGGGGACAAAGAACAGATCGATAGCCTCAAAAAGGGAACTCAAACACGTTTCGCAACTGAAACGCTTTTCAAAGAAGTCGCAGAAGAACGGATCGATCTCCCCTTTAAACCTGAGATCATAATTTGCGACGATATGGGAACGGAGGCGGCTGACTTCATTGCTGCAGACTTCACAAATCGAAAACTCGCTTTCCTCCATGTAAAGTGTGGAACCGGCTTAAACATTTCCGCATCAGCTTTTCACGATGTCACGGCGCAAGCCATGAAAAATCTTTGTTACATGGTCCCCACTGCTGAAGCACCACAAGGAGTCGGGAACTCATGGACGAAATCTGGCAAATGGAACAACACGAAGATCGCACGCCTGTACAAGACACGCGCAAACTTCCCAACAGCAACAGTCCTATGGGACAAGATTCGCTCAGAAATCCTCCAAGCAAGCGACCGGGAACTCTACGTTGTTTTGGTTACTTCAGGATGCGTTTCACAGGGGCGGCTCGATCAAGCAATAAAGAACCCCCAGAAGAGAACCCACGAAACCGCTCAACTGATTCACTTACTCGACGGGCTGAACAGCCAAGCCCGGCAACTGGGGGTGACCCTTCTAGTTAAAGATATTCCCTACAAGCCATAAAGATCGACCTTATTTGAAATTCATGTCTCTAGATCTCGACAAATCCGACTGGAAGCCAGTCACCTTCGGTGATGTAGTCAGCGAAGTCCGTAAATCCACTAAAGACCCTGTTGCCGAGGGCATCGAGCGGGTTGTTGGGCTCGAACACATCAAGCGCGAATGCATCCACCTGCGGAACTGGGCCTCAATCGATGAGGAAACAACCTTCACCAAAACCTTTCAAAAAGGCCACGTCCTCTTCGGTCGCCGCCGCGCCTATTTGAAGAAGAGTGCTCAGGCTCAGTTCCAGGGCATCTGTTCCGGCGACATCACGGTCATGGAGGCAAAGGATAATCTGCTGCCGGAGCTACTTCCTTTCCTCGTCTGCAACGACAAGTTCTTTGACTATGCCGTTCAGCATTCTGCTGGCGGACTTTCTCCCCGCACGAAGTTCAAAGACCTCGCCAATTACGAATTCCTCCTCCCACCCAAAGACCAGCAAGCAAAACTGGCCGAACTCCTTTGGGCCGGAGACAAACAATCTTTAGCTCACGAACGTGCCAAGGAAACGCATGAAGTAGCACTGAAATCTTTCGTGCATGACCGGATTCTCGATAATCCTGAGGCAACTGAAATACAATTGAACGATGTTGTTGAGAGTATGAAGGGTGGCAAGAGCCCTGTGTGCAAAAACGAAGCCTATGTTCCTGGCACCCCTGGGATTCTGAAGACAAGCGCAGTCACATCAGGGCGATTTGTGAGTAGCGAAGCAAAGACCGCAAAAACAGAAGATTTGGGATCGCTCTCAGTTACGGTCGAGGCCGATTCCATTCTAATTAATCGAAAGAACACGCGAGAATTGGTGGGCGTGAGTTGCTATACCACTGAGTCCCATCCGCACCTCTACCTCTCTGATCTAATTTGGCAAATTCGGCCGAATGAAAAGATCTTGGCCAAGTATCTCTTTTATATTCTATCGAGTTCGCGCGTCCTAAATCGGTTTGCAGCGATCAGCAACGGAACCAGCACAAGCATGGTAAACATCGCGAAGGGTAATGTCGTAAAATTACGAATTAGTGTTCCGACATTGAATAGACAGAAGACAATTCTTACTGAAGTCGAGCGATTTGAGAGTTCAGAACGGCGACTTGAAACGTCCGTGGCAGCTTCCAAGCAACTTCTCAAATCCCTCATCAACCAAATCTTCTAACCGACTCAACCCTGTTACCTCGACGACTCAACCCTCTTGAATCGCCCCGCCTGACCCCGAACATCAGTCTACGCTGTTTCACAGCTACGACCAACAGGCCCAACCATACCCTTCATCAACCTTCTCTCTGCGAGCTACGGCAGACAGGCCTCCCTCAAACGCATCGAGCACTCCATCATCGAGAATGCCAGCGGCGTGAATCTGAATGCCACCACCCCTACCTCCCCGAGGCGAATCCATCCCAAGTTTACTCCCCTCTCAAACCCAGCGCCTATAGTGACTGACGCGCTTATAGCGTTTATTCGACAGAATCCACACACAAGGGAGCGTAGGTTCACCGCATGACCATGAGCACCCGACAAAACCGCCTCGACCCCTCGATGCTCGATCCCGATGAGCTGAAGACCTTGGTGCGCTTTCTTTCCGCGACAGGAACGCCAGCGCTCGTTGACGAGCACGGCGAGCGTCATGACCTGCCGAAGCCCGTTTTCGACCAGCTTCTGCGCGTTCTGAAAATGATGAGCGAAGGGCGTGCCGTCGGTATGCTTCCGGAGGAAGAGACTTTCACAAGTCAGGCCGCAGCGAACTACCTCGGCGTTTCCCGTCAACACCTCGTCGATTTGCTCGAGGGGGAAGAGATTCCGTTTCACCGTGTCGGCACTCATCGCCGGGTCTATTTCAAAGATCTCCTCGCCTACGAACGCCGTCGCGATGCGTCTCGTCGCAAGGCACTTAAAAATTTGTCGAAAGAAGTCGACGAAGCCGGTCTCTACGATCCCGCCCATACGGGTGGGAATGACTAATCTCGGCTTCTCATTAATAAAATGATAGAAAATTGCAGGAATAATGTTAAAAATGCTTCCTTTTGCAACAAATGCTTCGTAGATTGACTGCGCTATGATTCGACATTTCAGTTTTTCAAACTTTTGCTCCTTCTCGAATGAGAGCTTCGTCGACTTCACGACATCGGAGAAGACCCCGACGGACCGATCCTTTTTTTCCACAAAACACGGCGATCAAGTTTCGTTGCTAACCGGCGTCTTCGGCCCCAATGCTTCCGGGAAAACCAATCTTCTCAAGGCGCTGTCCTTCATCTCCTTTTTTGCTCGGGATTCCTACGGCCACCTGAAGCCCGATGATCAGATTCCGGTGGATTTGTTTTCAGGGTCTGATGAGAAAGGTTCCCCCGCTTCCTTCGAGGTGGAATTTGACGGCGCGGGCGGACGTTACCTCTATGCCTTTCGCCTGACCCGCGACGAAGTTTGCTCCGAGGTGCTCAAGCAATACTCTCCCAAAACCGGACAATTTCGAACGGTGCTCTCCCGCACGAAAACGAACTCCGGTGGATTCCAGCTTCGGTCGCCGACTAACTTCACCGAGGTTTCGTTACTCCGGGAGGTTCTGATCGACCGGCCAAATGCATCCATGCTTGCCGCGGGTCTGCAGACGGGACGCAAGGAATTTGAAGCGGTTCTCCAGTCTCTCAATCAAGTCGCCACCAACGTGACCCGCAGCGGAAAGATTGAACAACCATTCGAGAATCTCACTTCTGATTTGTTTACCTGCTCGGAGTTCTTCCAAAAGCACCCGGAGCATCACGATGCACTTCGGGAACTGCTCGGGGCTGCCGATATGGGCATCTCCGATTTCTCGATCGAGCCCGTTCACCTGCAGCATGAGAATGGCGAATCGAGGCAAAGCCATCTCATTTTTTTCCAGCATGAGGGCCCCTTCGGAGAATTCAGCCTCTCCGCAGACCGGGAATCATCAGGCACGAAACGACTCTTGATGTTGTTTGAAACCTTTCTCCGCATCCTTTCGGTGGGTGGGATCGCGGTGATCGACGAGATGGAATCCGACCTCCATCCTCATCTGATTCCCACGATCTTCGACCTCTTCACCAGTCCTGAGATCAATACGAAACAGGCGCAGCTCTTCTTTACCTGTCATCACGTAGAGATGCTGAACCATCTTCAAAAGGAGCAAATCATTCTCGTGGAAAAGAATGATCAGTGCGTGAGCGAGGCCTTCCGGCTCGATGAGATCAAAGGAGTCCGCAGGGAGGAAAATCACTTCGCCAACTACAACGCGGGCCGATACGGGGCTATTCCCCAGCCTGAAGTCGTCGCATTCTGATTCTGATCCATGGCGAAGCGATCCAGACAACTCCGTACCCCGCTCGTTCTCTTCGGGGAAGGCCCCACGGAAGAACTGTTTCTTGGCCAGATCCGGCACCTCTACTCTTCCGAATTGGCGGACAAGGCAATCACTCTCGGTAACGGTGAGGGTGGCTCCCCCGGAAACATCCTCCTGGCACTGAAAAAGCAAGTCTTCAGCGTCGGAGCGCCCTCGACACCTGCCCTCGTTCTCATCGACGAGGACAAAGGGCTTGATAAGGAAGCGGAAGCCGTGCTCGCGGAGTTTCCCGAGGTTGTCGTTGTCTTCTCGAGCCCGCAGTGTCTTGAGGGCGTTCTACTCGACCTCCTTGATAATTTGCCTGCAAAAAATCAGCGGAAATCCGAGCAACTGAAGAAGCGCTTCCAGGACAATCACCTCGGAACGAGAAACAAGATCGTTCGTACCTTCAAAAGGAAACGAGCGGATTTATTCACTAAGAAGCTTCTGGAATCAAAGAAAAACTCAAGCCCCTGCCTAGAGGAAATCTTCCGGTTCCTGGGAATTCTTTAACTATGTCTTTTAACGAACTTAACAGCGTCGAGCACTACATCATCCACAAGCTCAGCGGTAAGGATCTCAACGCCGCTCAAGCTGGTGTCGTGCAGGAGTCGCCCACGCCCTACGGATCTTTTCCGTGGGAATACAAATCCGCCGAAGCCCTGAACCGACCGACCGACCAGGTCCTGCTGGAGGGCGAACTGCGCGAGGCCCTGATCCGCCTGAATCCCGAGATCACCGCCAACCCCGCTCTCGCCGACGAGGTCATCTACAAGCTCCGCGCCATTTTCGTAACCGCCCACCAGACCGGCCTTGTCCGGGCGAACGAGGAATTCTACGCCTGGATCAGCGGCGACAAGACGATGCCCTTCGGCGAGAACAACCGCCACGTTCCGGTGCGCCTGATCGATTTCGACCAACTCGACAACAACCGCTACGTCATCACCAACCAGTATTCTGTTAAAGCGCTGGAAACCAAGATCCCGGACATCGTCCTGCTCATCAACGGCATTCCCATCGTCGTCGGCGAGGCCAAGACGCCCATCCGGCCCTCGGTGAGTTGGCTCGACGGCGCCCACGAGGTACACAACATCTACGAGAACAGCATCCCCCAGCTCTTCGTTCCGAACCTGCTCTCCTTCGCGACTGAGGGGAAGAAACTCTTCTATGGCTCGGTGCGTTGCCCGCTTGAGTTCTGGTCGCCTTGGCGGCTCGAAAGCGAAGCCAATGACCTCGTCCAGCAGCTCGGCCTCGGCGAAGTCGGCAAGCAACTCACCGACCTCATGCAGCCGCAGCGCCTGCTCGATCTGTTGCGTAATTTTTCCCTCTACACTTCCGACAAGAAGAAGCGCCGTATCAAGATCGTCCCCCGCTACCAGCAATACGAGGGAGCCAACAAGATTGTCGACCGCGTCCGTGAGGGCCGACTCAAGAAAGGGCTCATCTGGCATTTCCAAGGCTCAGGCAAATCGCTGCTCATGGTCTTCGCCGCCCAGAAGCTGCGCAAGGCTCCCGAGCTGAAGAGCCCCACCGTGCTCATCCTCGTTGACCGCACCGATCTCGACACCCAGATCACCGGCACCTTCAGCGCCGCCGATGTAGCCAACGTGGTCACCACCGACAGCATCAAGGAACTGCACGACCTGCTGGAACGCGGCACCCGCAAGATCATCATCACCACGATCCACAAGTTTCGCGATGCCTACCCGGACATGAACACGGGGGACAACATCATCGTGATGTGTGACGAAGCGCATAGAACCCAGGAAGGCGACCTCGGCCGCCAGATGCGTGCTGCGCTGCCCAATGCCTTCCTCTTCGGCCTCACAGGCACCCCGATCAACAAGGCCGACAAGAACACTTTCTGGGCCTTTGGCTCCGAGGAGGACGAAGGCGGCTACATGTCCCGTTACACGTTTCAAGAGTCGATTCGTGACGGGGCGACCTTACCTCTGCACTTCGAGCCACGTCTCGTCGACATCCACGTCGATAGCGAAAGTATCGACGAAGCCTTCAAACAGCTCACAGAGGCGGCGTCCCTCAGCGACGAGGAAGCTGACGCCCTCAGCAAGAAGGCCGCAAAGATGTCTGCGTTCCTCAAGTCCCCCGAGCGCGTCCAGACCATCGTCAAAGACATCGCCAAGCATTTCCAGGAGAAGGTAGCTCCGCACGGCTTCAAGGCCATGATCGTCACGCCTGACCGCCAAGCCTGCGTGCAATACAAGGAGATCCTCGATCCGCTGCTCGGCGAAGACGCCAGCGCCGTCGTCATCTCCACCACCGCCAATGACGACTACGAGTTCAAGCAGAAGTATGCGATGGACAAGAGTCAGCAGGAAAAACTGCTGGAGCGATACAACGCTCAAGAAGACCCGCTCAAGATACTCATCGTCACCGCCAAGCTCCTCACCGGCTTCGATGCTCCCATCCTCCAGACGATGTATCTCGACAAGTCGCTCAAGGATCACACCCTCCTTCAAGCGATCTGCCGCACCAATCGACTCTTCCCCGAAAAGACCTTCGGCCGCATCGTCGATTACTTCGGTATATTTGATGACGCAGCGGAAGCTCTGCAGTTCGATGAAGAAAGCGTCAAACAGGTCATCTCGAATCTACAGGAACTCGAAGCCAAGCTCCCCGAAGCGATGGGCGACTGCCTTGCTCATTTCCCGGGAGTCGACCGCACCATCGACGGCTTCGAGGGATTGGAGGCCGCGCAGAACTGCATCAACACCGACGACAAGCGCGACGCCTTCGCCAAGGACTACGTCTTCCTCGCCAAGCTCTGGGAATCCCTCAGCCCCGCCGACGTCCTCAACCAATACCAGGCTGACTACCGCTGGCTCACCGGCGTCTACCAATCCGTCAAACCCAGCAGCGACAACATTGGCAAACTCCTATGGCACACCCTCGGCGCCAAGACCTCTGAGCTCATCCACAAGAACATTCACGTCGACGGGATCGTCGATGAGATGAAGGAATACATCCTCGACGCCGATGTCATCGACGAGATCGCCGGCAGCGGAGATCCCAAGAAGGTGAAGCAACTGGAAAAGGAAATTGAGAAACGTCTCAAGAAGCACGGCGACGACCCGCGTTTCACCGAACTCAGCGAACGTCTCGAAAAGCTCCGCGACAAAGCCGAGCGCGGCCTCATCGCCAGCGTCGAGTTCGTCAAAGAACTCTGCAAGATCGCCCGCGAGACCGTCGAAGCCGAGAGAGACGCCCTCACTGAGCAGGAGCAGAAGGGAGCCAAGACAGCCCTAACCGAACTCTTACTCGACCTCAAGACCGACCAAACCCCGGCAGTGGTCGAACGCATCGTCAACGACATCGACGAGATCGTAAAAATCGTCCGTTTCGACGGCTGGCAGGCTTCCACTCCCGGTCAGAAGGAAGTGCAGAAGGCGCTACGAAAGTCGCTACTCAAATACAAGCTCCACAAGGACCAGGAGCTGTTTGATAGGGCCTATGGGTATATTCGGGAGTATTATTAGTGACACTATGATGAAATCGGGCTTCCGGGGGATTACCTAAATATAATTACTTTTTATTTTTGAACAGATACGATATAGCCGGACGCCAATAGTCATTTAGCCGAGAGACAACAAACGTAGTCGATGAAACTTTTAGAACCAGGAACCCAAATCCGAGACACCTACGAAGTCGAACGGTTTCTCGGCGAAGGTGCGTTTGCGGAAGTATATCGCGTGAAACATCGATTCCTCGGTCGGCAAGCGATGAAGATCTTTAAGGTTCCCGGTATGCAGATATCGGAAATCGAGGAGATGATGGGAGAAGCCATCATTCTTTCCAAAATCGGGCACCCGAACATCATCCGGGTCTTCGATGCGAATGTATTTGAGGTGGAAGGAGCAAACCATGGCTACTTCACTATGGAGAATGTCGCTGGAGGTAGTCTAGAGCGCTTCTGGCATTCCTACGGTCTCGAGCTCGTTCCTGTGGGGACTTCGATCGATATCGTTCGTCAGGTGTGCCGTGGCCTATGTCTTGCGCACGACGAATCGCCCCCCATGATCCACCGGGACATCAAGCCGCAGAACATCCTGGTGGGGTATGATGCTTCGGGTTTACGGGCAAGATTGAGCGACTTCGGCTTGGCAAAGAGCGTGAATCCGCTGACGCTTCTCGCCACGGGAGCCGGCACTCTGGCATTTAAGCCACCAGAAGTTTTCTCGATGGACCGTGGCGACTCCCCCGCCGCCGATACATGGGCCCTCGGGGTGACCCTCTACTGGCTCCTGACGGACGAGATGCCCTACAATGTCGATCCCAGTCTAGGTTGGAACCAGAAGGGTTTGCAGGGGGCTCCGAAAACTCCATCAAGCCTGAACCCGGATGCGAACCTTGCATTGGATCGCATTGTCGCAAAGTCACTGGCATCGGCACCCGAGGATCGTTATCAGACGGCACGGGAAATGCTCGAAGATCTGGAAGCATGGAACCCGAAACCTGATACCATCCCTGCAGCCACTTCTACCGAATTCTCCCACTCGAAAACCTCGCTCTCTCCAGGAATCAGCTCGAACAATCCTGACAAAGGGAAAATGCTTGCTGATGAAGCCCTCCAATTCAAGACTAATGGAAGGCTGGCCGAGGCTGCCGATTTAATGGAAGAAGCATTCAATGAGTGGCCCGAACTGCGCCATCGTTACGAGTCCCACGTTGAACTCTGGAGAAACGGAATCAGCATGTAAGAATAGTCCAATGAGCGTCAAACGACAGTTTCCCCAATTACTTGAGGTCAGTAATCCCGATCTCTTTCTCAAGAACGCGTTTCGAGTAACGTGGTTAAAAACTACCGCTTCAAACCGGGAGATCTCGCGCCATGCAGACAAGCTAAAATTGCAGGCTGAACTAGGCACCGGCAGTAATTCGGTTTCAAGTATCTTTGCTCTCGATCCCCCTCCATCCGTGGATAAAGTGCGAGAGGCAATGGCCAAGTTGAAAGAGCCGAAGCTCCGCTTGATCGACGAGTTTTTTTGGTACTGGCCTGAAAATCTTGAGAACCCGAACTCGGATGAAGCGCTCGCAGCCGTGGAACGAGGAGACGACGAAACTGCCCGAACCCTCTGGGAGAAATGGGAGTCAGATCCTTCCCGAAGGATGGTTGCCAGTCACAATCTCGCGGTGATGTATCACATGCTCGCCATCGACTGGACGCTTCTCGACTTAGCGCGTCCCTTCGATGCTGCTCAAATCGAGCAGATGAAAAAGTGCTGGAAGAAGGCTTTCGACCGGTGGGAGACTCTAGCAACAGACGACGAGATGTGGGGCCGGTTAAAGGATCGAATTCGAGAGATCGACGACCCCGCTCTGCCATCAGGTACCGCCCGACGGTTACGAGACACCCTGCCTGAAGCTGTCGATCGAGTGAATGCGGAATTCGCTGTTGATTATGCGACGGCGAAGCGTTTTGACATGACTCGCTGGCATATCGATTTCATGAAAGAAACCCACCAGGGACTCGATGACACCACAAAAACTTCCACCGAAGTCCTGGCCCCAACTAAAAAGCGCGTAGAAGCTCTCACCGCTGATTTCGAGAAAGCCATTCGGAATAACGTCTCTGCATCACTCTATGCGGCTAAAACACTTCTCAACGAATCCAGACCATACTTGCAGCTATTTGATCTCTTTCACGGCGAGGACAGCCACGAACGAAATGAGATGTTCGACCAAGTCGCTAGTTTGTGCCGTTCAGGTCTCGTGCCCTATTACAACGAAACACAAGATGCGACTGGCGTCGTCGCAATGCTAACGACCACACTCGCTTATGCGTCTTCAATATCGCTGCGGGAAGAGATCCAAGAATCCATTGCTACGATCCAGGGCAACCAGGATTTCGCGAAGGTGAAAGAGTTTTTCGATCTTCTCAAAAGGATAGAAGATCTAAACACCGCACCGGCTCAGCGACTCGCACGCTTCAAGACATCTTTTCAGCAAAAATGGGACAACTTCCTGATGTCAACTTCCTTGCCTCCCGAAACACTCAATCAGGTGTCTGATAGTGTTGCGCTCTTTCTTCGCGGTTTGGCGATCGAGGCGAATAACGAATATAATGATATCAAAACTGGCCTAGCCGGTATCCGACTTGCATCAAAGTATGCGCGGAGTGCAGAAATACGACAGAGGGTTTCCGCGGACCTAGAGACCCTGACACACAATTCGACAATAAGAAGAGCCAACGAACAACAAAGCGGGAATGGCTGCCTAGTCGCACTCGCCATCCCTCTGTCGTTCTTAGGAGTGGCGTTGCTTATTCAAATCTTTTCTTAGCAAGAACAAAACCACCACTATTATGGACAAGGAATCAATTTTGAAGGGAGTGAAGAGCTTATTCAGTTCACAGGAAACAGACGGATCTGCGATCGACGCGAAGTCTTCGAGCGGTGAGTCTGAAAACTCTCCCTCTACTGCGTCCCTGGAGCCCGAGATGAGAGAACTCATCAAACATCTCGGAAGCATCGCTACCGACGCGTGGAAGCTCAAAGAGAGGATTACCGAAAAGGACTCCGGTGAGACAAAAGAGGAATTCCGCCGCCTCGCACGAAACGTGGACGGAATTCTTACGTCTCTCACTGACGCAGGCGTCGAGACCCGGGATCGCACAGGGGAGATCTACGACTACGGCTTGCCCGAGCGTGTCGTCGCCTCTGAGAAAGAGGCAGGAATCAATCGCGAGTTCGTGAAGGAAACAATCCGCCCCACTGTTATGTGGCGATCTCAGTTAATTGAGGTCGGAGAAATCGTGATCGCGACACCTATCACACCCGAGAGCACCGAGAGCACCGAGAGCACCGAGAGCACCGAGAAGATATAGGACTGAATCTTGTATATCAGATTTTCGATTCGCCCTGAAAGAGAGTAAATTCCCCACTACCAGACAAATCACATGACACGAAAAAGCAACACAATCGATTTTGGAATCGACCTAGGAACGACAAACAGCGCTATAGCATTCCTAGACGGGGTCAACACGGAGATCGTAAAGAACAACGACGATCAGGATATCACTTCCTCAGCGGTGGCAATCAACAAAAGAGGAGTCGTTAACATTGGCAGCCGTGCAAAGGCTCGCATGGTCGAATCCTCCCGTGATGTGGCAACTGAGTTCAAACGCCGGATGGGCACGGATTTTCGCTACGAATTCCCCTCCTCAGGAAAAGATCTATCGCCAGAAGAACTCTCAGCGGAGTTAATCAAGGCTCTACGATCCAGCGTGGAACAGAGAAGAGGCACGCACATTGACGCAGCCGTCATTACTGTCCCCGCTGCCTTCGAGCTCCACCAGTGTGAAGCGACTCAGAAAGCGGCGGAGTTGGCGGGACTCAAATTGGCACCACTACTTCAAGAGCCAGTCGCTGCGGCACTTGCTTACGGCTTTCAACAAGATGAGAACAAGAGCTACTGGCTTGTTTACGATTTTGGCGGAGGCACCTTCGATGCTGCGCTCATCAAGTCAGAGGAAGGGATGATCAATGTGGTTAACCATCACGGGAATAACTTTTTGGGAGGAGCGGACATCGATTGGGCCATCTTGGAAAAAATCGTCTTACCGGCGTTGCGAGACGAATTCGACCTTTCGGAATTCGAGCGAGGCAGCAAGCGGTGGTCCGAGGAAATCAACAAACTGAAAGTCGGAATTGAGCATGCCAAGGTGGATCTCAGTCGCATGGAGAAAGTCTATTTAGAATGGTCTGCGTTTAAAGACGATTCGGGCGAAGAGGTCTCTCATGACGAGGTGGAGATCGAACTCACCCAATCGCAGATCGCCAATATCGCCGAGCCCTTCATTCGCAAGTCGGCCAAGATCTGTGAACAGGTGATCAAGGAAAAGGGCCTAAGCGCTTCCGATGTTGAGAAAATGATCCTTGTTGGCGGCCCGACTTTGGCGCCCTACTTCCGGGAGATCATTGCAGATGCTCTCCCAATCGAAGTTGACCATAGCGTTGACGCGATGACGGTAGTCGCTCGCGGTGCAGCTATTTTCGCGGGGACCCAACGCGCTGACGTGGCTCCGCCAAAAGCAAAGAACGAAGGAGAATTCGTGGTCGATCTCAAATACAAACCGGTCGGTCAAGAAGTAGACCCATTGGTGGGCGGTCGTGTTGAGGGCCATGGAGGTTCAGCTATGGATGGCGCTACCATCGAAATCACAAATACAGAATCCAAGTGGTCCAGCGGCAAGGTTCCTCTTTCTCCTGAGGGCGCTTTCATGACTAATATTCTCGCCGAAAAGGGCAAGCGGAACACTTTTTCCATCGATCTGAGAAGTAGTTCAGGCGGTAGTCTTAATATACAACCTGATCAATTCAACTACACGGTTGGTGCTGTAATTGAAGAGCAGCCGCTTGTGAACGCGATAGGCGTTGCCAAAGCCGACAATTCCGTGGCGGAATTTTTCGACAAAGGAACCGGGCTACCTGCGAAAAAGACGTTAGTGCTGAGAACCGCGCATGAATTATCTAAAGGAAGTAGCGGACAGGCTCTCAAGATCCCGGTGATCGAAGGCGGAAATTCCTTAGCGGATCGTAATCGGGTGGTTGGTAGCCTTGAAATCACCTCCCATGATATCAGTCGTGATCTCCCCAATCACAGCGAGATTGAGGTGACTCTGGAAGTAAGCGAGTCGCGGGGCATCAAGGTAGTAGCCTACGTGCCACTTCTCGATGAAGAGTTTGAGGCGAAAATCGAACTAGGTCGCCCGCAGGCGAGTGCCGGATCGATCGAGCAGTGGAAAGGTGACTTCCGAAGGGAGCGTGAACGCTTTCGCGAGCTGAAGGATAAAGCTGCACTCGCCGACGACCAAAATGCTCTGCGTCTGCTTGGCCAACTGGATCAGGATGAGGTCATCAACGACCTAAGGGGCATGCTTCGCGGTGCGGAGGGCGACCAGACCCTTGCCGAACAATTCGACAAGAATCTCTTGGAATTCATGGTCGCGCTCGATGAGGTCGAGGGCGTCCTCGAATGGCCAACGTTGGTGAGTAAAGCAAAAGAAGCAGCCAATTCGCTTGAGAAATTGATCCAGGAACACGGAACGCCGGAACTGGAAGCGAAAGCTGAGGAATTCGTCGATCGCCTAGATGACATCATCAAGCGAAAAGACGTTGAGCGATTGAAGAAGCACACTGGCCGCATCGAAGAACTTCATTTTCGGGTGCTTACCGAAAATCCGGCCTTCTGGGTCGGATTTTTCAAGGACATGGAAAACAAACGAGCCGAAATGAATGACTCGGCGCGAGCACAACAGCTGATTGAACAAGGAAACCGCTGTATTGTGAACAACGAGATCGACGGGCTTAGAAATGTCTGTGTTCAGCTCATTAAAATGCTTCCAAGAGATATTCAGGATGAAGTGCAGCAAGATCGCGGTCTGGGATCCGGGGTTATCTAGAGTATTCCAATGCCGAGCCAACACCTTTCGACGGCGAATGCTTTGATCTTCCAGAATCTACAAACTGAGGATAATTACTGAAAATGACAATGGATGACACTCAGCCAAGTGAAAAGGAAGAGAAGAAGATTCCGTTAACTCGCTGTCCTCCGCCATCCCCGGAAACGGAGAAAGAGTCTTTATCCAGTGAAACCAAGAGAATTGGCGGAAAAACAACGAAGGTCGATTCACACCGCCGAACACCACCAAAGAGAAATTCCAATTCCCGAAAGAGCCCCCCGCCACGGAAAAAGATCTCCGTTCCGCGGAGCGCGATCAAACTGAAGCAGCGGACTGAGAAATTGATCGAAAAGAAGGATTGGAATAAAGCTTTGGCCCTTAGTCGAAAACTTTGCAGCGAAGTTCCCAACTCTATCTTCGGCTACATCAACGTTTCTCTCTGCCTTCACGAATTAGGCAAAACTGCCGAGGCCAAGGGCGTTCTTTTGGACGGGCCTAATTTCTTGAAAGACTCTCCTCTGTACCACTACAACCTCGCGTGCTATGAAACTCAATTAGGGGATTTTGAGAAGGCTAAGCAATCGCTGCGCCTTTCTTTTGAGATAGATGAGAGCTATCGAGAATTGGCCAAGACCGATCTCGACTTGGCGGATTTTCCAATTCATCTGTTGGAGCAATTGAACATAGAAACGAAGTGATCATCCGCAGATTTGTTTGTTTTCAAAAATTAAGAAGAAGGAGTATTTTTCACTTCTAGAGTCACTTAGGTACCGATCACGCCCCGTTAGCTCAGACGAACCTGATAATCGACTTGGCCTTGTAACTTTAGGCAACTACTTATAATTACAGAACCGATGAGTCATCAAAACGAAGGTTCGGGCGAAGAATCGCGAACGGATAAAAAAAGCCCGACCACAGATAAAATACCACTAACTCGACGCCCTCCACAATCGGTTCCTGAGACGGCAATGCCAAGCAGCCTGCCTTTGAAAGGAGTGGCTTCGACTTCTCAAACACACAAAAGATCTGCGGGGCAGACAAAGCCCCCCGTCAAGGTTCGCAACGGCTCTCCACTACCTGACTCCAAAGGCACCCAAGTGACCATCTCGGAGGTTCGAGCGGCCCCGGCTGCCAAGGAGTCTGTTCCGAGAGTAACCTCGCCTCAGTATAACGAAAATCCACCTACTCCTGTTTGGGGGGGTGCTTGGAGCAACTCGCAGGGAATGGAGTTTTCCGCGATCGAGCCGGGTCTATTGATGATGGGGTCGCCTCCGTGCGAAGCTGATCGATGGTCGAACGAGATCGAGCACCCTGTCCGAATCACCCGTGAGTTTTGGCTGGGGAAGTATCCGGCAACCCAAGGTGAATGGAAACAGGTGATGCAATCCGATCTAAATCGACAACGCCGGAAATCGATTGTAGCAAAGCTAAAAGATCGCAGCAAAATAGGGAATCGGGTGCCGATGACCTACGTAAACTGGAAGGACTGCCGGGCTTTTTGTAAACGGCTGACCGAACTGGAACATTCGGCTGGAAGCTTGGCCAGGAAGTGGCGATACGACCTCCCGACTGAGGCCCAATGGGAGTACGCATGCCGCTCCGATTCAGATACTTCTTTCAGCGTAGGTAATGGTTTTGAGCTTACGAAGTTAGATGCCAACTTCGGTCGCCTGCACAACAGCCCCACCGAAGTCGGAGACTATCCACCCAATGCTTGGGGCATACACGATATGCAGGGAAATATCTGGGAGTGGTGCCTGGACTGGCATGGACGCTACCCAAGTCAGGAGCAAATTGATCCCATAGGGCCAGCCAAGGGCGATGACCGTGTGATTCGCGGGGGCTGCTTCTTCTCCAAAGAACAGAGAAGCTGTCGCTCGGCAAACCGCGGGATGGCCGAGTCCTGGTCTAGGAACTGGCGAATCGGGTTTCGGGTGGCAATCGTTCGGAACCTCTAATCCTGACTACGTAGTGTCATACTTGGTAACAGGAGTCGATCTCGTGAATATCCAACGCGGTGTCGACAGTGAGGTCAGCTTCTGTGTAGGGCGCTCCACTTGGGGTTTCCCCGATTCCATCGGCTCCGGCTTACTGGGCGCACATTCAGGCTAGAGAGCTTTCGTCGGACCGCTCCGCGGGACGAAGCTTGAGAGGAACGGATCTCCTCGGCGAGACTCGCCGGCGTCAGAAGGGCTGCTTGATACCCATGGGGCCTAAAAGTTTCCAAAAATCGTAAAATGGGCGTTGCTCATTTCTTGAATTGCGGGGCACAGATAACGTCCCGGGTTTGCAACATCGCCCCGACCTGAAGCGCCTCACAGTTGTACTATCTCACTAATCAATCGCGAGTTAACCTCCACAAAAGCAGCAGAATGCTCTCTAAGAAGACTTTCAAAGCTAGGATTGCCTGCCTTACTCTTAATTAGTAGGTTTTGAAGTTCCGGAAGAGTCATGTCGTAGGAAATAGTGTAAGATTCTTCGAGCTCTCCGTCATTCACAACAATTTGTGAAATAAGACTGAATGCATCAAGAGCTCCCTCAAGAGGTTTCCCTGAGGTTACTCTTTTTGAGAATTCGGAATAAATTTTAACTCGATTGCGAATAATTCCTAGCCCAGGCACTTGCATAATCGAGGCAGAAGTTGACCTGTTGGATGGGAATTTAACTAGTGGAGGCCGATGCGAAAGATCAAGATCGGACCCAATCGCGAAGAATTCTGGCATCTTTCCAATCACACATTCCGTCTCAATTTGCTCTTTCAATTTCCAAGCGATTGCACTCTTGGGCAAGTTTGCCCGAATAAGCGAATGTTCGATCAGATAAATGAGAAAACAGGCCCATTCACGCCGAGCGATCGCCACCTGTTCCCCACTCCACGATAGGGCCTCCTGATTTATTCCCTCAGGAAATTTCCGGATACGCTCAAAGACAAAATCCTTGTATGCCTCTCTTGGGTTGCCCGCGGCACTACTACCAACAATCACATTCCCATCTTTTTGGAAACCTTCGTCCATTGAAAAGATAGATCTGAAGAATTTCCCGATATTCCAAAACATTCTATAAAAGAGCCGAAATCATATCTTTTTCAAGGGGCGTCCTTTTGTATGAAAGTCCGTTTGAGAGGCACCCAAACGGCACATGGCGATTCGGTTTGTTTTCAAACACTGGCTGGTGTGACTATTTACGAACAAAGTAATTCCCTTCAGCCCATCAACCTAACAAGACCGCTATCCTCAACCAACTCACCCCGCTGCACAAGCACACCGACCTCCTGCGCAACCAGCTCACGAAGCTGCTTGCTGGTAGACTTGAACCCAAGCATGCGAGCCACTCCGACGGCCAAGTCCCCCACTTCCACTCCATGGCTCGCCTTGACGAGTTGCAGAATCCCTACCTGAATCTCCTGCGGCGGAATAGAATCAATCTTCTTCAGTGATGCCGACTGAACTTCTGATCGATCACGAATCTGAATCTCACGTTCCGGGAAGAGAATGATCTCTCGATCTTCGATAACCCATCCCGCCTGGACGGCGCCATCGATCCCGTGGGTGACAGCAACTTGGATACGTCTCCCCGCACGGCCTAATCCCCAGAAGGCCCGGACACGGGCAATGATCTCGTTGCGATGAATGGGAGACTCTACCTCTACGATAAATTTCACCAGATCCATCATCCAGCCAGAGTCGACCTCGTGAATATCCAACGTAGTATCGACGGTATGATCTGCTTCGACGTAAGGCGTGCCGGCAGGAGCCCCTGCGGACTCCATCGGCTCTGATGGCAAACGATCGATTTCGATCGAAGGCGTAGCGGTTAACTCCGGCTCGCGGTCGATTCCAGCACAAGCGATCGCATCCTCGATGGCACGAACGGTTCGTTCCAATTGTTCCTGAGGGCGAGTGAACCAGTCCGTGCTCCAGATGCGGTGAATCTTCCAGCCATGCCCTTCGAGGACAGCCTGCCTCTGACGATCTCGCTCCCGGGCAGAACGAGCCGAATGGTAGGTCGCTCCATCACACTCGACGCCGAGCACATATTGCCCGGGATTCTCCGGGTGGACGACGGCCAGATCGATAAAGAATCCTGCCGAGCCCACTTGTGGGTGAACAGTGTAACCCTCTCCCTCGATGGCTCGCATCACCGCCTCTTCAAAAGGAGAGTCAGGTTCGCGTCCGGTGTCAGCATCCGGCGTGCCTAGTATCCCCGACTCTGCGAACTGGAGGAAAGTCTTGAGCGCTTTGACGCCACGCCCCCGCCCGGCAACGTCGAGGTCACCGGCGTGTATCGAAGAAAAGACTTCGCAGCGTTCCTTAGCCCGTGAGATAAGCACGTTGAGTCGTCTCTCCCCTCCCTCGTTATTCACGGGGCCGAAGTTCATCAGCCGATTGCCGGCCGCATCCTTCCCATAGCCAACAGAGATAAAGATGACATCGCGTTCGTCTCCCTGAATGTTCTCCAGGTTCTTCACGAAAAACGGTTCCGTGGAATGACCGAGGAAGAAATTCTCCACATCAGGATTCTCCCGTCTTCTCAGCTCTAACTCATCCAGAATGGCGTCTCTCTGAGCGACCGAAAAAGCACCAACCCCGAGTGTCTTGTCAGGATGCTCACGCGCATGACGAATCGCAGCATCGGCCACCGCCCTAGCTTCGCCAAAGTTCTTCCTCGTTTTTCCCCGGTCGAAGTAGCCGTCCGACACATAATGGTACTTCAGGCCGAGCTCTGGGTCGCTCGAGCGAGGACTCGGAATGATAAACAATCGATTCTCGTAAAATTCATGATTCGACACTGAAATCAAGGTCTCGTGACGACTCCGGTAGTGCCATCGCAACATCTTGGAAAGGAGCCCCTTTGCGTTTGCCAGACCTAGAATACTCTCGATGTCGCCGGCGCTGACAATATCGTCTTCTACGTCGTCATCCTCATCCTGTCCGATCCTGGAGAAAAATCTCGTAGGTGGGAGTTGTCGTTCATCGCCAACGACGACTAACTGACGGCCCCGTGCAATGGCACCCATCGCGTCGACCGGCTCGACCTGACTTGCCTCGTCAAAAATGACGAGATCAAACTCGATAGCGCCAGGCGCGAGAAACTGCGCCACTGACATCGGGCTCATCATGAAGACTGGCTTGATCGCCTGAGCCGCACTCCCTGTCTTTTCCAATAGCTTGCGGATCGGCATGTGTCCTCGCTTCCTTGCCATCTGCCCCTTTAGAACTCCGACAGCTCCCATCCCGCCGGCAGTCGAGGCAACGCTTTCGTGATGACGGGAGAGAACTTCGTAGCGGGCATATTCGATGCGCTTCTGATCTGCCTCCCGGAACTGCTCGACAAGGCGACTGTGAGTGCTGCCCTCAAAGGTGGCCAATTCAGGAGACTCTTCGATCAACTTTTGATAGAGCCTACGATAGTAGCCAAGGTCGAATGCTGAAAGCACTTCCCCGGATCGTAGCGCTCCGTTTAAGACAGAGTCAGTAATCTCCCCTATGCCCATTTCCGAAGCGAGCGATATGCGGTGACGGAGATTCACCCAGAGGAAAAGAGACTCAGGCGAGGCCTTCCACTGCTGCAGTCGTTCCTCCAGAGTATTAAGGCCGACTTCAACAAGATCACTTTCGCCAAAAGCTTCTTGGGGGATGAAAGACAGCTTGGCAATCAGACCAGAGAGGAGTTCAAGCAACTCATCGAGCGACGCTTTTGCCTTCACGCCGGCACTTTCACACTCTTTGAATGACTCGATGTCTACGAGAGCATTGAAGAATCGATCATCCACCCCCCTAGACTCGCAGTCACTTCGCCATGAGAATGTTTTCTCCAGCTTACTCCACTCAGATTTTCTTCCACTCCACCATGATTTACCGAAGCAGTTGACCGCGAGGTCAGAGGATTCATCAACCAGCCGGCGAAGTTTCTGCCCTTCGATGAGACTGTCAATCCATCTCAGACGAAGCTTAAAATCCTTGGGTGGAGATGGATCCACCAGCAGGGCTTTGAACTCGGCAAAAGCGGATCGGTATTTTCCATTCAGCGCCCGCAACGCTGATTTCCCGTGAGCCGCGATCTGCATTCGGATACTACTCAGATCGATGTCCCACGCCGAATCGATGAAGTGGGCTCCATCCCCGGACTCAATTTCCTCAAGCCGCGAACCGCCCTCTACCAGCTCTTTCAACTGCGCTCCTCGTTCTGACCAGTTCTGATGCGAAATAGCGACTTTATCAAAGGCAGGAGCATCTCCCAACTGCTCTCCCATTAGGACTATGTGGTCCACCTCGGCAAGACTTGAGGGCTCAGCGACAGTCAGTAGCTTTGCCAACTCTGTAACACGAGATCGCAGCGCTGGCATGGTTGAAGCCGCTTTCTCGACTCGCTGGTGCAGCTCTTCACCATCAATCTTCGTGAGGATGTCCCGGGTGACACCTCGCCACGGGTGCGTTTCCACGTCGCCCACTTCATCGAGGAGGCTAACCAGCGTCTTCAAGATCTCGCGGCGTTCCTTCACATCTGCTTTGCTCCACAGTTCAGCACCCGAAAGCTTCGGGAGCTGATCCAAAGCAACAGCACCCTCCAACAGTGATAGGTTTCCAAGAATATGAATGGGAGTAAGCCCGGCATTCCCCCGCGGCTCGTTGAGCAAATCAGCATGAAGATTCAGCTTTTCTCGAAGCCCCTGCAAATCATCGAGGACACCGTGAGCGCCCTGGACCGTCGGTTGTCCTTGTTCCAGTGTCTGACGAAACTCCTCCAACACGGATCGCTTGTTGCTCTTATGACTGTGGAGCTCCAGCGCCATAGAACCGAGCCCGTAGGAATCGAGTCGGCGTTTGACGACTTCCAAAGCAGCGAGCTTTTCAGCGACGAATAGAACGCGTTTCCCATCCAAAACGGCAGTAGCAATCAGGTTGGTGATGGTTTGAGATTTCCCCGTTCCCGGAGGACCCTGAATCACCAAATTGTGACCCGCTCGAACTTCTTCAATAGCCACCGCCTGAGATGAATCGGAATCGATGACGTGACTCAACCGATCCACGGGGATAAGCTTATCGAGAGAGCCCTCCTCTGAGAGCGACGGTTCTGCGGCTGGAAATCCTTGGCCCATCAATCCGCTAACCAGCGGGTGATCGCTAATCGCTTTGCCTTCGGGCCAATTGTCTGGATCCAGATCTCGATACATGAGAAACTTGGAGAACGAGAAGCCCCCCAGAACAATCGCATCCGGAATAATTTCCCAGCCATCCTGGCTCGAGATGACTTCCGACATCTGGTCGAAATACTCGGCAGGATCAAAATCTTCGCCGTAGTCAAATTCAGGAGCTGTGATCCCAAACTCCTTCATCTTGTGACAAAGTGAGAGGTTCTCGCTGGGATCCTGATCCAAAGCGACCAGCTTAAATCGCTCCTTAGCACTTTGACGCTCCAATTCAACCGGAACGAGTAGCAGAGGAGCAAAGCGATCAACCGCAGAATTACTATCCTCCCGCCACTTCATCTGACCGAGAGCTAAGAAGAGGGTGTTGACTCCCTGCTCTTCGATCGCCGTCCGGGCATCGTAGAATATGGAAAGGAGTCGGCGTTGCAGAACCTCGGACTTCAGCTTCGTTTGCAGCTTCGTATCACGGTGTCGGGCAGCAATCCCCCTCTCATCTAAATCTTCGTCTGCTTCCCCTTTTGGTTGAGGGAGCATGTCCAGTTGCCCCTCCTCCTTGGTTTCCTCGGAATGATCCTCGGTTTCGAGGAAGGAAAACTTCTTCCTCTGTCTGACCAGCATCTCAAAAATCTCAGCGCTCAGTTCATCATTAACGATGATCGACTTGGCACTCGGCTTTTGCGGGAGATTAAGAAGGCGATTTCTGGCCGTAAGATCCAGTAGCTTCTTGCGAGCCTTCTCAAGCTCTCGAAATATGATTGATGGTTCTGTCACAGTATACAATTAGTTCACCAAGCGCATGTTTCTAAGCTATTGTGAGAGGCCTGTCACGAATTCCCTAGCAAGAAATTCTACGCCTCCCCGTAATCGCCTTACAATTGGAGGCATTGGTCGCCAGATCGGAAGACTGTGAATTTAAAGCTCGTCCTTTGCTAGAGTGGGAACAGCCTTAAAACTAGCCAATTCACTAGAAAAGGGATTAGGGTCAACCCTGACTTCAACAACGAAGTGCAACGTTAGGCATTTTCATGGAAGAGTTCTGCAGGCGTTCTAAAGCCTAGTGTTTTCCGAGTAAGGTTGTTCAATTTCAAAGCGATCGCGTTGCATTTCCGCCCCACCAAAACGCCCCTCCTAGATTGCCCCCTAATCTCAAAGCCTGAGAAACAAGGCCCGTAACTCGCAGAAAACAAAGGTAGGGCCACAGGGATTTGAACCCTGGACCAAGGGATTATGAGTCCCCTGCTCTAACCACTGAGCTACAGCCCCTTTGCCTTGCTATAGAAGGACTTGAAAGCGATGGATTCAACCAGAATTATCAACCAGTACCCCCTTTTTGTAATCCCTCGCGTAAAGAAGTGATTCAAAGACAAGCTCGGAGCCGCTTTTTGCGAGGAGGGGACAAAGTTCAAACCAAGTTCGACCATGAGGGACCTATTTCGCCTTAGTTAAGCAAAAGGGCAAGCAAATACACGAGTGCCTGCGAAGCGCCGCCCCTGAACTAAGAGAGCGACGATTGCCCGAGTTTCGACATCCTGCGACTTCCTGATCAACGCCACTCGCGGGAAGAAAGCCCTCGGCCCCTTCCCTCCGGGACATCTCTTTGAAGTGGCGAGCCAATTGGGCCTTCAATTCAAGTGCATTGCCTTCGATTACGATCTTCCGAGTCGCTACGAACTCATTCATCTCCAGTTATTTAAGCTACTTATTTATTCGTTCTGCAGCAGGGAAGGTTTCTACGCTTCATTTCTTGGCGTGCTCATTCCGCTTGAGATGATCTAATGTTAGGGAAGCGGCTCCCGACGGCATGACACCGAAACAGGTTCGATATCCTTATGCCGGAAAGCCCGGGGTCAATCCAGTGAACGAGGCCGGACTCCTCCGCTATCCTTTTTCGACGAACTAGTCAGCTATCTGAACTGACGCTTCTACGATGGCAGTCAGATAGGGATTCTTGGATTTCACAGGGGTGTGATCGCCCTGCAGATAGATCCCCCAGGGGAAAGGCTTGATCGGAGATTCTATTTGGAAACAGTGATCCGGGACTCCCTCCGCGCGCCCCACTCTCTATTTTCCCGACTGAAATCGCTTTGCGATTTTGGCTTTGAGCGCGGCCACTACTTCGGGCTTCTCTTCAGCAAGATTTCGCGTTTCCGCATCGGGCTGACGGTGATCGTAAAGCTCTGTATGTCCGCTCCTGTGGGCGATGAGCCTGTAGTCGTCGCTTCGAATCGTGCGAGCTTTCTTGTGATATGAGAAGGCATCGTGCCCTCCTCCTTTCGGATTTTCAAGGAGTGGTCGCAACGAAATCCCGTCGACATAGTCGGGTGTGTCGAGCCCGGTGAGGTCGGTTAGGGTCGGGAAAAGGTCGAGCGTCTCAACCATGCCATCGGCCTTTGCCCCGGGGGCGGCGATGTCCTCATAGGAAATAATAAGCGGTGAGCGGAGCGACTCTTCAAAGAGTGCGTGCTTGCCCCAGATCGCATGCTCGCCGAGATGCCATCCGTGATCACCCCAGAGCACGATGACCGTCGACTCGCGCAAGCCGAGGGCATCGAGCTTTTCGATAATGCGTCCCACTTGGGCATCGGCGTAGGAAACGCACGCGGCGTAGTGACGGCGCACCTCAAGGGCAAACGCGGCATCGTCGTTGGGGTCCTTTTTCCAGCGATTGTATTTCATGAACTCCCCCGAACCGTGCCAGGTTGTTTTCCCTTCAGGCCTGGTGGGGTGAGGTGTTTCGGGGAGGTCGGCGTCCTTGTAGAGATCGAGGTATTTGGCGGGAGCCCCGAATGGCAAATGGGGACGCAGAATCCCGGTCGCGAGAAAGAAGGGTTTCTCAGCGCTCTCTTTGCCGAGCAATGCGAGCTGTTCCAGTGTTAGCTCAACGGCGAGCCCGTCGGGGTATATCTCGTCACCGCCTTCGAGAGCCTGAAAGACGTCCATCTCTTTGGCGTTGTTGGTTCGGATCTGACCATTCGCGAGGCCGTGCATCCAGCCGCGAGGATGTTGCCAGGGTCCGAACGGGAGGAGATTACGATCCCAGGAATTTGGCATCTCGGGAATCGCGGGATCATTCCAGTCAGGTCCGCCGTGGCCTCCGGGGTGATGCGATACTTTGCCCACCGAGACGGTCGTGTATCCGTTGCGCTTGAGCCAGGCGGGCATGCTGGGATCAATCGACTTTGGATTCGCTTTGATCGCTTTGCCGCGTTGAAAAAGGGCATCATTGTTAGAGCCTCCGTATTTCCCGGTGAGGAGCGTGAATCGTGAGGCACCACAGGTCGGTGCCTGAACGTAGTGCCGGGTAAAGGCTCGTCCGCGCGCCGCTAGGGCATCAATGTTAGGCGAATGGATATAATCGACGCCATAGCAGTTTAGTTCCGGTCGAAGATCATCGACGCAGATGAGAAGGACGTTCGTTTTCTCTGCTGCTTCAGGCGAACTGAAGACGAGAAGGGGAGTAAACAAACATAGCAGACGTCGAATCATTCCGCATTCTGCAATCGCCTTCGTGATCGGGCAAGTTATCTCGGCACTGAATTGAGCTTGTCACGATACCTAATATTCGGTATCCCAATTAAATGAATACTATACCAGAAGCCATCGTTGATCAATTAGCCCGCACCAAAGGCTGGACTCGTTTTATCAGCGTGATATTTTGGATTGGCGGCGCTTTCCTCATTGTCGCTGGTATCTTAATGTTTATCATCGGACTGGGAAGCGGCTCTGCTGTAGGTGGGCTAAACGCCATCATGGGAGGGGCTGGAATGGGGGCCTTGTTGGGAGGGATCTACATCGTAATGGCCTTTTTCTACATCTACCCCGCCATGAAACTGGGTAATTATGCGAGTCGGGTCAACGATTTGATCGCACAGCCTACTCAGCAAAACCTAATCGTTGCCCTTTGCGAACAGCGTCGATTCTGGAAATACGCAGGCATCTGCATGATCGTTCTTTTGTCGCTTTACGCAGTTATTATTGCCGTAGGGATCATCGCAGGGATCGCAGGCGGGTTATCAGGTCTTCCCAGCTAAATCGAAAGGCTCCGGGAAGGTTTGGCTATCGGCAAAAGGCTAAAACAAAGGGAAAGCCGCCCTCCCTCAGCTGGGGCGGGAAGTCCCCGTCGAGCCGATTGGTCCGATTGAATGCACCGATTACCACTCTCCGCTTCGCAGCGAAGCGATTGGGGCGACTCCCTCATCGCAGTGGTCAAGGGCTCCGGCTGGACGCGTCTCCCCACCCGCATCAAAAGATGGCTGTCGGGACAAATAGTGAAATCCGTATCAGATTCCATAGCCAAATGATTTTTTTTACACAGATTCAAGAGGATGGAAGATGAGTTTTACGGATCTGATAGGCACAACTGAACTTTCAGACGGCCTCCCAGTGGCGAGGCCGCGAGGTGGCGAATTGGCTCAAGGATACTTGCGAATTGGATTGCTATACTCACGATGGTTTTAAATACTTTGAGCAATGAAGTTTTCGTCGCAGAGATTCATCGCTATGGCAGTGATCCCGCTGTGTATTCTGACGAACGCGTGTAAAAAAGCGGCACCTCGGGAGTATGCTGTTTTCAATGCCCCTGCTCCGGAGCGCACTGAGAAGGCGACTCTGAGCGCCACCTTGATCGTTGAGGTAATCGATGTGCAGAACGCACGTTTTGAAGATTGGATCACGAAGAACGCATTGATTCCTGATGCCGCGACGCCTCTGCGGAAAGCCGCTCAGGCCTGGGTCGAGGAAGGCGATGCCACGATCAGGGAAACGCTGACCCTTTCGGTGAACAGTGGTTCCTCTTCACAAATCCAATCTCAACAGCTCGTGATCGCCGCCGGAGGCAAGGGTGAGTTCGAAGCAAGGAAACCCGGCATTTCAATGGAGGCTTCGGTAACGATTGATCCTGATTCGAGAGAGTGCGCGGTCCACTTAAATCCTGCGACACTTAATCCTGACAAGAGCACTGTTGAGTCGGGAAGCCGGGAGAATCGCTCAGTCTGGAGCCGAGCAGAGCTCACTACTAATATTTCGCTTCCGGAAATGGCCTACGGCTTTCTCGGTCGCTGCGCCGCAGAGAAACCGCTGCCAGATCAAAAGAATTCGGAAAGGTGGACGTCTCTCTTTTTTCTTCGCGCCGACACCAATTTAGCGCCTCAATCTGTCACCACGCTCACGAGCCAACTCTAATGAAACACGCCATCTTTTTTATCGTAGTCCTCTCCTGCTTCCCCTGCCTCAAGGCACAGGACAAGTCTGGCGAGGCACCCGCTGAAGCGAAACCAAAGAAAGATCAGTCTCTCTACACGAAGAAATACACGGTCCCTGCCACGTTTTTCCGCTGGCTGAAACAAGGACCGCGGACGCCGACTTCTGATCCATTTGCGGATCCAGCGCAAAAGAGCGAATGGAAACCGGTGACACCGGCTGAAAAGTTGGCATCCCTTGGCATTATTACAGGAACGGACGGTATCAGTGCTGTTTTCAATCCAGCGATAGCGGCGATCGTGCTTCGAGGCACGGAAAAGCACCACGAGATTCTCACTGCTGCTCTCGAGACTTTTTCGAGCAGCAGCGAAAGACAAATTCATATCATCGTCGAGTTCATCGAAGTGGAGCATCTCGATTTCAGCGACTGGCTCCTCGACAACAAGATGTCTGGTGACGGCACCGAATTGCGAAAGGTGGTTCAAGAATGGGTGCGTGACAAAGAGGGAACGATTCTTGAAACGTCCATGATTTCCGCCCGCTCAGGCCAGCGCGCAAAAACGGAATCAGGTGATGAATATATCTACCCAACAGAAATCAGTCCGCCCAACCTTCCCAGCACGCTGACTTTATCGGACCGAGCCGAAATGCCAATCGTGGGCCCGCATCCTTCAGCCTTCGAGACACGCAATCTAGGCGTTACTCTTGAGGTGGACCCTGTTCTCGGCGCTGACAACACCACGATCGATCTCAGTCTTGCCCCTGAGATAGTTAAATTGAGCGGACACACTGAATGGTTCAGCGAAGAGACGCAAGATGAGTTGAAAATTAGGATGCCGATTTTTCATCGCATGAAGGTCTCAACGCAGGTCACCCTCCTCGACGGACGCTATGTCCTTGCCGGCTCCTGCCGTCCGATGCCTGAGGAGAAATCGAAACGCGACGACGCGATCGTCTTGCTTTTCATCCGTGCCGATGTCGGTCATCTCGCGAAATGGTCGGTCGAAGAGGTTCCCGCTGAATAGTGAATCCCATACCACCGGCATGATGGCATCAAAACCAGATACGGAATTGTCTGACTATTCGGGAAAGGCCATTCTCCTCAGCAATGGGTTCGCGATCTTGCTCGCGCTTTTCCAGGGGTGGCCAATCTTTCCACTATTGCTGATTTACTGTAGCCAAAGCGTCATCATCGGTGGTTTCAATTTTGCCCGAATCATGAAATTGAAGAAATTCTCATCGGAAGGATTGACTTCGAACGGACGCCCTGTCCCGGAGAACAAAAAAGGGAAACGTTCAGTGGCGTTTTTCTTCGCAATACACTTCGGCCTTTTCCACCTCGGCTATCTCATATTTATCTGGGGCGGGGCGGCTAATTTCGTTGAAACGTTTGAGGGTGAGAAGTCACTCAGGATTGAAATTCTTTGGATTCTCTTTGCCGTTATAGGCTTCTTAATAAGCCACTGGTTTTCCTTTCGAAAAAATGTCGAAGCCGATCTCGAGAACCGTCCCAATATCGGGACGATGATGTTTCTCCCCTACCTCCGGATCATCCCGATGCATCTCACGATCCTCATTGGTGGCGCGATTGCTTCAGGCGGCTGGATCCTGATCGCGTTTATGTCTCTCAAAACAGGAGCTGACTACCTCATGCATATCGCAGAGCATCGCATCATGAGAAAGCCGAAGCGGGCGCAGGTTGAAAAGGACAGCGGAGCCCCGAAGTCGCCTTCAATCTTAGGCTGAACGAAAAAAGGGGCAAATCGGGGGCAGTTGACAAGAAAGGATGCTCGCTTGATAAATATAATAATTATGGTATTTTTATATGTTGAATTTACTTATCATGAAGACTTCCCAGCTTCGGCCCCTTTTTCTGGCGGCGCTCTTGTCCCTTTGCCTCCTCTCTGCGCCTGATTCTCAGGGGGGGCTCCTTAGGAAAGGCAATCAGCCCACGCATCCGCTCGCTCCGCAGCTTCAATCCTCTGCCCCTGCCAATCCGTTTCTTGCCGGGTCTCAACAAGAGGCGGCCAGTCCTCAACAAGCTTCATCTAAAAAACGTCCTTTCTGGAAGAAGCGGACCTACGAGCTCCCCTACTCCGACTACAAATTCCCCCGATCCGAACACAGCTCACGTGGTTTTTTCCAGTCAGGGAAACCGTCTCAGGACATGCTGCAGTTCATCGCAGTGGTGCGCCAGCGCGCTGAAGCTCTCGCCAAATTTGATCTGACCTACAAATTCGGAGGCAATAACCCGTCCGAAGGCGGTATGGATTGCTCCGCGACAATGAAATATTTACTCGCCGACCTCGGATTCACGGACATGCCACGCACGAGCTACCACCAGTATGAATGGCTCAAAAAGAACCGGACAATGCACCATTCGAAAACGATTCCCGCAAGTATGGGAGGCCGCAAAGGAATCAAGCCCGGCGATCTCATCTTCTGGGGCGGAACCTACAAGTCAGGGCACAAAGTCTCGCACGTGATGGTTTATCTCGGTCAGGGTGACAGCGGAACCCACTACATGTTTGGCGCTCGCGGCAAAAAGAAAAAAGGCCTCAACGGCGCCGGGGTCGATGTTTTCAAACTGAACGCGGGATATCAAAAGAGCCTTATCGGTTACGGATCGCTCCCCGGGGTGAAATAAGGCACGATTCCCGGGCGATTGTTTGCCGTTTTATTTGTGCGTATTCCTGCCACTTGGGGAGGCCGGAATTCCCTTGCGGTGCATCATTTCAAGCGCCATAAGGGTGAATGCTTCAAAAACTGATTGCCCCCCTATTGATCGCTGTCGGTCTGGCCTCCTTCGTGAATGCGGCTGAGCGCCCCAACATCGTCTTCATCTTTTCTGATGACCACGCGCCTCATGCGATTGGTGCCTACAATGGATGGCTCAAAACGGTGAACCCGACGCCGAATATCGATAAACTTGCCGCGCAGGGCATGTTGTTCGAGAACAGCTTTTGCACCAACTCCATTTGTGGTCCGAGCCGCGCCGTAATTCAAACCGGAAAGCACAGCCACCAAAACGGTTTCATGAACAATGGAAACTCGTTCGACTGGAACCAGCAAACCTTTCCCAAACTGCTTCAGAAGGTGGGCTACCAGACTGCGATCTATGGAAAGTCTCACCTCAAAGGTCAGCCTCAGGGATTTGATGACTGGAAAGTGCTTCCCGGGCAGGGACTTTACTACAATCCTGATATGCTTACCCCTGAAGGGAAAGTAGTGATCGAAGGACATTGCACCGATATAGTGACCGATCTCGCGGTGACGTGGCTCAAAGAAGAGCGCTCTGGCGACAAGCCTTTCATGCTCATGGTTCAGCACAAGGCCCCCCACCGCAACTGGATGCCAGCCGAACGTCATCTAACTCTCTATGATGACATAACGATGCCCGAGCCCCCTACCCTTTTCGACAAATGGGAAGACAACACACTGGCCGCCAAATATCAGGAACTTGAGATCGATAACCACATGGATATCAACTACGACCTCTTCCTCGATCTCACCGAAGACTTCGAAGGTGTCAACACGCAGAAGCGTCAGGACAAATCGGCCTGGAAGAACATGCAGCGGATGACCGCTGACCAGAAGAAAGCCTGGCACGCCGCCTACGATCCGAAAGATGCCGCCTTCCACAAAGCGAACCTCACCGGTGACGATCTCGTGCGCTGGAAGTATCAGCGCTACGCCAAGAATTACCTGCGCTGCGTCAAAGGTGTCGACGAAAGTGTCGGCACGCTGATGGACACACTCAAAGAGCTCAAGCTTGATGAGAACACTGTCGTTATTTACTCATCCGATCAGGGATTCTACATCGGGGACCACGGCTGGTATGACAAGCGCTGGATGTATGAGGAGTCTCTCAAAATGCCTCTCATTGTGAAGTGGCCCGGCACGGCAGAGAAGGGTTCCAGAAGTCAGGAAATGGTGCAGAACCTCGACTACGCCTCGACCTTCCTCGATATGGCCGGTGCCGACATCCCGGAAGATCTCCAGGGCAAGTCACTCGTTCCACTTCTTAAAGGCGAGCACGACGGCAGCTTTCGTGACGCGATTTACTACCACTACTACGAGTATCCCAGCGTGCACATGGTGCCACGTCACTACGGCATTCGTACCGATCGCTACAAGTTGATCAGCTTCTACCAGTTCGGCGTCTGGGAGCTTTACGACCTTCAGGAAGATCCTGACGAACTCACCAACATCTACGAAACCGCTGACAAGGCGCTCGTTTCCGAGATGAAGGAGAAGCTCAAAGATCTCCGCGAGCACTACGCCGACGACAGCGCCGAGGCTGAATTCTCACTAGAGAAGAAGAAAGAGTTCTGGCCTGATTTTAAGGGTTAGATTTATTGAAAATTGAGGAGTTTCTTCGGCGACACTTACCCTTCGATTCCCTTGGTTGATTGCGGGACGATACGGGCCTCGAGGCCTTTATTTTTCTGACCTCGATGCCTCGTCAGCCTCTTATTTCTACTCTCATTAGATAAAAGTTCGGTTGAAATCCCCTCCTCCTGCGTCGAACGAATGTCACGCTACCGTGTGTCACGACAACCAAAGAGTGAATCAACAGAATCCAGGTATGAATATCAAAATCCTCTTCCTATTTCCTCTCATCGCCCTTTGCTGGTCGGGCTTCGCTTCCGCGCAGGTGACGATCCCCGCAAACTCCGCCAATTCACTTGATAGCGGAACGACTGGAAGTGTCAGCACGCTTCCGCCGGTGTATAGCTCCGCCTTCAGCAATTCGAGCAGCATCTCTCGCGCTCAACAGCTCACGACACCGATTTCAGGGCAGAAGGCGACAATCACTTCCACGCGCCAACCGGTCATGGATCAGAAGCTGATCGCCTCAAAGGTGATCGCGATCCAGCGAGTCGAGGCGAAAGCCCAACCTCTGAGCGTGGTGACGATCAAGCGTCTTTCTGAGCTTCGACGCGAACTGAATATTGCAGAGTCCGCATCCAGAGCCCGCATCGTCCTGCCTGCTGACCAGCTATTTGAAGAGTCCGATCCTGCCGAGATTAATCGATTCTCGGTTCCTGTGCTACTGAAGGTCTCGGAATACCTTCTTCTTTCCGACAAGAAGAGAATAACGGTGACGAGCTACTACGCTCCCGATCAGGAGAATGGCAAAAGCCTTGCGTGGGGACGCTCACTGAGCCTTATCGAATGGATGGAAGATTCTGGCGGGCTCCCTGCCGTCAACATCAACAGCTCCCGTCCTGCACCCGTGGAAACGAAAACTCAAATGAAGTTCCCCAATACTCCGGGAGAAAGAGCGTTCCAGAATCGCATCGAGCTCAATCTGGAGTAACCGAAGTATCGAATCATGGATACTGAGACTGGCTCAGCTTTACTTTGAACCGATCAGCATCGGCATCACGTAAATCAGCGGGCGCTGGCAAGCGAATCGGGCAAAGGAACGAAGACCAATGGGGTTCACCCCCTTGAGGAAAATTGGTCTGGTTCACCCCCAAACACAATCCCCACGGCGGCGGGGGCGCCCGCAGGCAAAGCTTCGAGGATTTCCTCAGAAATGGCCCCTTCGAGGAACCACCACCGAAGAGACTCGCAGAGATCGTGCAGGGGTTGAAAAATTGCTCAGTGAGCGCTGAGAGAGCGATTCTCAGATCCTGTAATGCCTCTGAACGGCGGGACCTCTAACGAAATCTTTTAAGGTCGATTCCATCGTCTATCGAGTCTCCTTTCAGCGCAGAACACCCTTTCGGTTCTTGCGGAATGTGTGAGATCGTTTTACTTCTTCCTTTCCATGGCAGGATCTTCCAACATACATGCGTTTTTCGGAAGCGACGAGGCTCGAGTCAAAGAAGCCGCGCTGCTTCTCTCGCGCAAAATTGCCCCTAAAGACGATGAGTTTGGTCTCGAAGTTATCGCGGGGGCGGCCGACAACGCCGAGCACGCCTCCCAGATCGTGAGCCGAACGATTGAAGCGATTCAGACGCTGCCCTTTTTCGGTGGAGAGAAAGTCGTCTGGCTCCAGGGAGCGACCTTTTTCAGCGACAACCAGACCGGCAAGGCAGAGACAACCCTGCGAGCGGTCGAAGCCCTCACCGATCTGCTCGAATCAGGACTTCCGCCCGAGGTGCAGGTCATCATCTCCGCAAACGATGTCGACAAACGACGCGTCTTTTACAAGAAAGTCGGCAAGCTAACGAAACCCACGATTTTCGACAAAGTCGACGTTTCCAAGCCAGGCTGGGAAACGCAGGTCATGAGCCTCGTCAAGGCTAAGTCAAAGCAGCTCGGCCTGACCTTTGACGGCGACGCCCTGGAACGCTTCGTTCTCATGGTGGGCGCAGAAACGCGGATGCTCGACAGCGAAATCGAAAAGCTGTCCCTCTACGTCGGTGATCGACCGGCGAACGAAGAAGACATCAGCCGAATTGCCGCATCGAGTCACATTGGGGTGATCTTTGAGATCGGAGACGCCATCGCCCGAAAGGATTTGCCGAAGACGCTCGATCTCATCGACCGTCAGTTACGTCAAGGAGAGAGCGCCGTGGGGATTCTCCTTGCCGCAATCGTTCCACGCATTCGCAATCTCCTTCATGCCCGCGACCTCATGGAGCGTCACGACCTTCGTGCCGGACGCAGTTTTCCTCCATTTCAAAAAGCTGTCGACTCCCTGCCGAAATCCGAGACAGCGCACCTCCCCCGAAAAAAGGACGGGAACGTCTCAGCTTATCCCCTCTATCTCGCCGCACAGATTTCCAACCGCTTCACCGTGCCTGAACTGAAGACAGCTCTTGAAGCATGTCTCGAAGCCAATCTGCGCCTTGTGACGACAAGCCTCGAACCAAAACTCGTCCTCAATCAACTTGCGACCCGAATCCTGACTTGACCCCTAAAGCGCTTTTACTCCCTCTCGGAATCGGGATCTTTGCCGGCATCACCGCCGGTCTCTGCGGCGTCGGAGGCGGAATCGTCATGGTTCCCGCTTTTACCTTCCTGCTGGGAATGGAGCAAAAAGCGGCCGTTGCCACGAGCATGGCCGTGATCGTTCCCACCTCGCTCATGGCGATCGGACGATTCAGTCAGGCCGGACTCGTGCAGTGGCATATCTTCTGGCCGACGGCAATCGGTGCTGTTTTCGCCGCCTATTTTGCGACGGGCTGGGTCCGAAAGCTCAGCAACGAGCAACTCACGAAGATCTTCGCCGTTCTCATGATTCTTGTTGGTGTCAGCATGCTCTTTAAGAAGCCCTAGCGATTTTAACGAGAAACAGATGTCGGCGCAAGAAGTCGACTCCGATTGCAAAATCCAGGGCAATGCGTGCTTCCCCGCGTCTTTTTGCGCTAAGCTCTAAACAGGCTTAGGTCATTGACGTAACTCTCTTAGGTCGCTCCAATAGGGGCTATGGTTCGATCTCTTATCCTCTTTGGCGCAATCGCCGCTTACAGTTCGTTACAGGCTCAGGTTCCGCAAACAGTTGAAGAAACCTGGCAGGACTTTGACCCACGAGCCGAGCCTCTCGAGACTGAGGTCATTCGTGAAGAGATCGCCGATGGAATCGTCGTGCGCTACGTTCGGTATCTCGTTGGAACCTTTGCCGGGAAAAAAACAAAGGTAGCCGCGTTCTATGGGTTTCCCGAAGGGGCCGAGAATCTTCCCGGGATCGTGCAAGTGCATGGAGGAGGACAGTTTGCCCGAAAAGAGGCGGTGCGCTTTTGGGCATCGCGAGGCTACACCGCCATCGCCGTCAACTGGGGCGAAAAGGTCATCGATCAGCAGGATGATCCCAACACGGAGTGGGCTGGAATCCCTGCTGGCTTCATAGCCCCGACCCATCACAATGGAGTTGAGCCTCGCGAAGGCACGATTCATCAAGAGCAACACCCGTGGAACAGCGCGTGGCTGCTTTACTCCGCGGCAGCGCGAAGAGCGGTTACCTTTCTCGAAGAACAAGCCGAGGCAAACGCAGAAAAGATCGGCCTCATGGGCCATAGCATGGGCGGACGACTTACGATTCTCACCGCGATTGATGAGCGAATTAAAGCAGCGTGCCCGTCGGTAGGCGGGAGTGGGTTTCTCTACGAGGATTTTCCCGGTGTCCCCGATTCGGCACGTCGCATGAGCGAAGAAGACGGGCGCGAGCTCTACCTCAACACAATCGACTGCAAAGACTACTGGCCCCTCATTAAATGCCCCGTCATGTTTTTGGGAGCGACCAATGATTTCAATTCTCCGATGGAATTTGTTATGAGAGGATTTCGAAGGCTGCCCGATCCCGGGACCGGGGCGCTCTCATTCACGCCCCACATGAACCACCGTTTCACGGTCGATAATTACATGGCACGCGTGCGATGGTTCGACGCGCATTTGAAAGGGACGTTTGATTTTCCAAAAACGCCGACGGCGGTTCTTAAGCTCGATACCGGAAACGGAATTCCCCGCTACTCGGTCACGCCCGATCCTTCGGGCCGACACGAACTGAAGACTGTGGAGATCTTCTACGGCTTTGATCGAGATCCCCGTGCCCGTTTTTGGAGATCAGGCGAAGCCACTCGCGAAGGCAACTCGTACAGTGCTGACTGCCCGGTGATGGAGTTGAACGAACCGCTCTTTGTTTTCGCCAACCTCACCTATGACACGGGAGAGAAACTTAAGATGCCCCCCGGTTTTCAAGACAGTTCTCTCCTCACGATCACGAGCGAGCCCAGTGCTGTTTATCCCAATCAGCTGCACACCGCAGGTATTAAAACGGAAGGTGAACGCGAACGGCTCATCGATGATTTTTCGAAAGGATGGCGAGACTGGTCACTCGTCGGAACCGGCCATCGCGCGCACTGGAACTTTGAAACTCACAAGGTCGCCGACCCGGCCTTCTTTGGCCCTCGCGGAGCATCCCTCGAACTCGACCTTGAAACGACCGAAGACAACGAATCCCTCGCCGTCATTCTTGAGACCGATAAGTGGCGCGGCTACACGGGGAGAAAGCCCCGCCGCTACGCTGCGATCGTCAGTCTGAAGACGACCGGTCAGCATTCGATCAAACTTCCCCTGTCTAGCTTCGCGACAAAGGAGGGTGAAGTGCTGGAGAACTATGACTTCGCAACCAGTTTGATCCTCACCCCCGCTCAGAAAGAGCGTCCTGACAAAATCAAAACGGAATGGCAGGGAGTCGTTCCCAAGTTCAATACGATTCGCTGGGCCGGAGGCACCTTTGAACCGCGCCCCCGCCCCTACCTGAAACTCGGCGCTTCCGAAATCGACGCCGATGGGGCCTTTAAAGCAGCTTTCGATAATGCCGTAGAGGAGTCCGTAAAGCGGGAAGCGCGGGATCAAGAATGAGGCCCGGCGCTCTCGGGTCTTGGGGGCGAGCGAACAGGACAAACTCGCGCATCGTTTTCCAGGTATCGAAATCCAAACAGAATTCGACAGGACCGAGTTCACTATCACCGGTGGACTTGGCCCGGTGCCACTGACTTTCTCAAACCTCAATTCTCATCGTGGCGACGCGCTCAACATCGACGGGAAACCGGCAAATCAAAGTGTCCACGGCAAAGGTTTCTCGCGAACCGATTACGATCCCGCTAACGGCATCTGTTCCCAGACTTACGACGTTCCCGTCTCCGATCAGGGACCTCGTAAGATCATCTTCAAGTCAAGGTAGGAAGCCCCTCTTTGAGTGCGGGATCAAGCCACCGCACTCCACAAATGCCGACCGCTTACGCAGATTCGGACGTTGATCTCAATTTCGGCAACGTTTACACCTCTACTATGAAACCTCTTTTCATTGCTTTAACCCTCTCTATCGCGTCGGCTTCGAGCCTTCTCGCAGAGCTCTCACTCCCCCACTTTTTCAGCGACCATATGGTTCTCCAACGGGAACGTCCCGCCGCGATCTGGGGAAAGGCCTCTCCGGGAGAAAAGGTAACCGTTACCTTCAAGGGAGAGTCAGCCTCTGCCAAAGCCGGCAACGACGGACAATGGAAAGTCGCAATCAAGACGGGAAAAGCCGACATCAAGGGAAGCGATCTCACGATTGCCGCAGGAGACGACAAACACGTCATCACTGACGTCCTCGTCGGAGAAGTGTGGTTCGCCTCCGGCCAGTCCAACATGTATTTCACGATGAATCGGGTCGAAGCCTACGAGGAGATGATTTCAAAATCGAACTTCCCTGCGATTCGCACCTTCAACGCGCCACTCGTCACCGCAGCGGAGCCGCAGGATGACATCGAAGGCGAATGGACCACTGCGACACCCGACACGATTCCCGGCTATTCGGCGGTCGCCTTCTTTTTCAGCAAGCACCTGCATGAGGAAATCGGAGTCCCTATCGGAATGATCAAATCCGCATGGGGCGGCAAACCCGTGGAAACTTTCACCAGTCGCAAAGCCCTCTTAACCCTGCCCGGAACAAAAAAACTTGTCGACGCAACACTTGAAGCGGACGCCAATTACGATCAAGCCAAGGCGCAGGCGTTCTACGAAACACGCCTCGACCAATGGGAAGCGGCGGTCGCAGCGAGGAAAAAACTCCCCGCTGACCAACGCGAGGGGCGCGCGAAAAAGCCGACTCTCCCGAAGCGTCCCCTCGACACCGAAGGAAGGCCGGGCGTTCTTTTTGACGCGATGATCAATCCCTTCGCCGGCTACACAATGCGCGGCGCCCTCTGGTATCAGGGCGAGGGCAATGCCAAAGTAGGCGCGGTTCCCTACGATGAGACACTGCCCCTAATGATCAATGACTGGCGTGCTCATTGGGATGACGACTTTTCCTTTTACTTCGTCCAGTTGGCAAACTTCAAAGACGTCGCGACCGAACCGGGTAACAACGATCCGTGGCCGCTCTTACAAGATAGAATGCGCCTCGTTCTCGACACCACCCCAAAGACGGGTATGGCGATCATCAATGACATCGGCGACGCAAAAGACATTCACCCGAAGAACAAACACGATGTCGGGAAACGCCTCGCACTGTGGGCTCTCGCAAAGGACTACGGCAAAGACATCACCCACTCTGGCCCGCTTTACCGCTCGAATAAAATCAAAGACGGAGCGGTTCAGATCCGCTTTGACCAATCAGGTGAATGCCTCAAGAGTCGCGACGGAAAAGACCTCGCGCGTTTTGAAATCGCCGGAGAAGACAAAGTCTGGCACTGGGCGGATGCGACGATCAAAGGGAAAGACACTGTTGTCGTGAGCCATGGCAAGGTAGCCGCCCCCCTCGCAGTTCGCTACGCCTGGGCCGCCAATCCCGAAGGCGCCAATCTCGTGAACAGCGAAGGCCTCCCTGCCTCGAACTTTCGCACCGACGACTGGGACGACATTGAAGAGAAAGTCGACCCCGCTGTCGCGAAGGCACTCGCCGCGCGACGTGCCCTCGCCGACCAGATCAAAGCCCTCGCCGCCAAGCGAAAGAATATCGATCCCAGGACCGACGAAGGGAAAGCACTACTCAACAAGCACCGCGAACTGATGAAGGGTTACAAAGAAACCGCTCCGGTGGCGAAGTAGGATATAATTAACCCTCTTTGGTTCCCGACCTTGCTCTTTTAGCTGAAGTAAATCGATGTATGGCAAATACCTAATCCTTAGAGACCCGCTCTATCTTGACGAGACGCCGGTGAAGTTTTTGGATTCACTCAGCAAGATTGGTATCGGAAACTGGATCAAGCTACTTGGGTGTCCATTCTTCGGACAACTGAGAGCGATCGATGGGAGTTTTCCGAGGTGGGGCGAGACGTCCCCGTCGAGCAACGTGGTCCGAAAAAAGTATCCGAATCACCTTCACGCTTCGCAGCGAACCGATGGGGTTAAATCTCACTGCATCGAACCACGCGGTTCAGCGGGACGCTTCACCCCACCCCCAGACACCCTTTGCACGCACCGCTAAACAGCGGTTGAGTCTCGGGTCAAAAAAGGTTTCAATTAATAATGCGCTTCTTCAGCTTCCTCCTCCTTTGCATGCTCACATCACCCGCTTTCGCCCAGGTAAAAGGTTACCCTGAAGGGGTTGAAGCAGTGACCTACCTGTCAGCCTCCGACCAGACCGAACAACCGGCTCTTTTCGAGGCTCCGGCAGACTCGGAGAAACCTGTTCCCCTGCTCGTCGCTCTGCACACCTGGTCTGGCGACTACAAGCAGGCAGGGAGCGAAGCGGTTTATGCCCGTTGGTGCCAGGAGATGGGCTGGGCGTTCATTCACCCCAATTTTCGAGGCCGCAACGACACCCCTGACGCGTTGGGTTCCGATCTCGCGGTCGGAGATATCATCAGCGCGGTCGACTACGCGAAGACTCAGACCCGTATCGATCCCAGCAGAATTTACTGCATCGGCGTCTCGGGCGGAGGCCATGCTTCATTGCTCATCGCGGCACGTGCGCCGGAAATCTGGGCCGGTGTTTCGGCCTGGTGCGGAATCTCGGATATCGCGAAGTGGCATCAGGAGTGCACCGAAAACAAAAGCTTCATTCGCTACGCCCAACACATTGAAAAGGTCTTGGGAGGCGCCCCCGGCTCCAGTCCTGAACACGCCGCCTCCGCCAAACATCGATCCCCTCTCACTTGGCTGAATGCGGCAAGCGCAGTGAACCTCGATATCAATCACGGCGTCAACGACGGAAGGACAAGCAGGCCCGAGGACGATTTCAAAGGAGGGAGCGTCCCTTTTACGCACTCACTCGAGGCCTGGAATACGGTCGTCGGAGAACAGGATCGAATTTCACCAAAGCTTCTTCAGGCTTGGTTCAAAACGCAGCAGTTTCCGATGTCCGCTCGCGAAGACGATCCGCTCTATGGTGAGCAGGGGCCGCTCTTCCGAAAAGTGAGCGGCCCTACCCGAATCACCATTTTTGACGGAGGTCACGAAATCATTCACCGCGCCGCCCTGAACTGGTTGAACGCTCAACGTCTCGGGCAGCCCCCCGTTTGGGAAATCGAAAAAGCCGTCACCCTCGAAACAGAAGCAGGCGAATCGGAAAGCGGCAAGTGACCGCACCCACTCTCCTTTTTTTACAATGAAACCCATTACAACACGATCCCTCGCGCTGGTCTTCGCGGCCGGATCATTGATTGGCGATGCCGCTGAACCAACCAAGATTCACTCATTGGCAGGCGCCCCCGAAGCCACGCCTCTCCTTGGGGCGCTAATCATCCTTAATTCCGGACGCATCAAACCAAGGAGTGGCTGCATCTTGCTGCCAGCATAGACTCCGCGCAGAAGCCACGCGCGTCTCCAAACTTCCGCAACGGAGTCTCCGGCGGGAGTCTTATCAGGCGGCTCGAAGCGCGCCTCTCCTTGGGGCGCTGATCACCATCGAATCCGAAGGCATCTCATCAAGGAGTGGCTGCATCTTGCTGCCAGGATAGACTCCGCGCAGAAGCCACGCACGTCTTCGAACTTCCGCGACGGAGTCTCCGGCGGGAGTCTTATCAGGCGGCTCGAAGCGCGCCTCTCCTTGGGGCGCTGATCACCCTTAATTCCGGACGCATCAAACCAAGGAGTGGCTGCATCTTGCTGCCAGGATAGACTCCGCGCAGAAGCCACGCACGTCTTCGAACTTCCGCAACGGAGTCTCCGGCGGGAGTCTTATCAGGCGGCTCGGCGCTCGCCGCTCCTCGGCGAAACGTGAGGCAGTGTCATCTAGGGCCGTTCAGCGGCAAGCAAAAGGCCGGTCTCTTACGAAGGAGAACCGGCCTTTAAAATGATAGAAAGTGAGTAAAAGTATTGAGCCGTTTACTAGTCAAGTAAGTCAGCCGGAACCGTTCCGCCGCTAGCGGCAAGCTGCTGCATGACTTCTTTGTGAAGCCACATGTTCATTTCAGCGGAACCTTTGCTGTCGATATCGGCCTGCGAATAGCCAAGCTCAAGCGCGAGCTCCTTACGAGCCCCATAGCTGCTCTCCATTCCGACGAGCTTCATGAGATCAACGATAGATCGGCGCCAGTCGAGAGCTTCGGAGTTCACGCTTGCCATTTTGGTAAGGTTAGCCTCAACGTCGACTCCCGTAATCTGATCGGTGCCTCGTGCCTCGTCTCTGCCGTCTTCAATCGCAGGCTCGCTGCCTCGCTTTCGAGCCGGTGTTGATGCCGCTGCTTCTTTCGCAACACTGCCTGAAATCAGGCCCTTCAACTTTGAAAACATACTCATCACCTCTAAGCTAGCAATTGAATCGAAGGTCGCAAGTTTCAATGGAACTGTTTTACACTTCTTTTTATGTGACTTTGATTAAAAACAAAATCCAGTTCTCCGTCGATTGCAGATGCCTCAAAAAATGGCTAGAATGCAGCTCTTGTCTTTTTCCATGAACCGTTCCCCAATCTATCCGGCCATTTGCGCAATGGCGTTGCTGGCCCTGCCTCTCATCACAGGAGGACAAACCGGATTTTTCAGCTTTTCTCCTGAAGCTCAGGTGATCAGAAAGGCGAAGCGATACAATCTTGTTTCCGTTAAAAAAGAGGTGCCCGGTGCCTTCATCGACATGCGATACAAAATCACGTCGGCGGCGAACAAACCTCTTTATCTCAAAGAGATGCCCTGCCTCGTGCATCGTTCCACGGGAGAAAAGCTGAAAAAGGCCAATGCGATTCTCGCTAAGGGCGGGTATGCGATCAAAGTGTGGGACGCCTGGCGGCCACCTGAGGCTCAGCAGGCGCTTTGGGACGCGGTCCAGGATCCCAAATTCGTCGTTCCCCCGAGCCGTGAACTATCCTGGCATTGCTATGGGATCTCGGTCGATCTAACCCTCGTCAAATTGGACGGAACACCGGTAACGATGCCATCGAAATTTGACGAGTTCTCAGATAAAGCGGCCTCCCGTTACACGGGGGGTAATCCGGAGATCGCAGAGAGGGTCAATCTACTCCAGCAAACAATGCGCTCAGTAGGGTTTCGAACAATCCAATCAGAATGGTGGCACTTTGATGACATGGCCGCAAAAGGCGGAATCCGCAATGTAACTGCCGCCGACCTCGGCATCCTAATGCCCTGATGATTTCGATGAAGGATACCGCCATTGCCATTGTTCGAAATCTGCAAAAAAGCGGCTATGAAGCGCTCTTTGCAGGTGGCTGTGTCCGCGATCAACTTCTCGATCAAATACCCGGTGACTATGACATCGCCACCAACGCCACGCCCGAACAGGTCATTAAACTATTCCCCTCTGCGAGCACAGTCGGTGCCCACTTCGGCGTCGTCCTCGTCAAGAAAGGCGGGTTCCATTTTGAGGTAGCAACCTTCAGAACTGACGGAAACTATTCGGATGGCCGTCGCCCTGAAAGTGTCTCTTTCTCTACCGCAGAGGAAGACGCAAGCCGGCGCGACTTTACGGTGAACGGGCTATTCTTTGATCCTCTGAGTGGCGATCTAATCGATTATGTGAGCGGGCAGCAAGACCTCACCGCACGCCTCCTCCGGGCAATCGGGGTGCCGGAAGACCGCTTCTCAGAAGACTATTTGAGAATGCTCCGCGCAGTTCGATTCGCGACGACACTTGAGTTCGAAATTGAAAGCGGGACGAAAGATTCGATCGTATCCCTCGCCGACAAGACCGCACACATTGCGCCCGAACGAATCAAAGAGGAACTCAATAAAATTTGGCTGAGCCCGAATCGTCAGCGCGGATTCGATCTTCTCGTGGATACAGGCCTGATGAAGGCCATCTTACCGGAGATTATCGACCTTCAAGGCTGCGAGCAGCCCCCCCAATGGCACCCGGAAGGTGATGTTTTCAAACATACCCGGCTCATGCTCGGGCACCTCCCTGATGACGCGAGCTTGCCTCTCGTTCTCTCAGTCTTGTTTCATGACATCGCCAAGCCAGCGACCTACACCTATGATGAGGCCGACGACCGAATTCGCTTCAACGGACATGACAAGCTCGGCTCCGAAATGGCGGTGACGATTCTGAGGCGGCTGAGATATTCGAACGAGGTCATCGATGCGGTCGAGTCGGCTGTCGCGAACCACATGAAATTCAAGGACGTTCAGGAAATGCGGATCGCGACGTTGAAACGGTTCATCGCCAAAGATCGATTTGACGATGAACTTGAGCTTCACCGGGTCGATTGCGCGGGAAGTAATCAGAACTTTGAAAACTACGAATTCGTTCGTGAGAAAATCACCGAGTTTGAGAGCGAGCCCCTCATGCCCAAAACGTTACTCAACGGGCGGGACCTGATCGAGCGAGGCTGGAAGGCGGGACCGGAGTTCGGCGACTTGCTCGAGCGAGGCTTCGACCTTCAACTGGAGAACAAATTCGCAGACCGGTCGGAGGCCCTTGCCTGGCTCGATGAGCAGACTCCGAGCCAGTGATCGGGAGTTGACTCGGACGCTTCCAACGCTTTCATTGTAGTCAATATTACCGTTCCTTTCCACCCGCCAATGAGACTCTGCACCTTTCTCTCACGCCTCACTTCCGCCTGTTTTGCTGTCATTTTTTCCACAGGAGTCGTTCTTGCAGAGAGACCTGAGGAAAGCCCACCTTCGACTGTCTACGAGATCACTTCCGCCCACACCGAGGGCCAAAACTGGTCAGGATCAGATCTTTCAAGCCCTTTTGACCGCCTCCCGGCGAAGGCGGAGAAAATGGTGAGAGCCGCGGTTTGGAATTTGAGCCGAGACAGTTCAGGGATTTCGTTCCGCTTCAACAGCGATTCGCCTGACATCACGATAAAATACACCCTTACCTCGGCCAAAATCGCGATGCCACATATGCCCGCAACAGGCGTCAGCGGAGTGGATCTCTATGGCCTCGATCGTGATGGGAAATGGAAATGGGTTTCCGTAGCTCGACCATCGGGGCAGGAAGTTACCTTTGAGACAAAAGGCCTCGATCGCGGACTTCGGAGCTACCTTGCCTACCTACCTCTCTACAACGGAGTTAAATCAATTCAGGTCGAGATCCCCGAAGGAAAAGTCTTCCAGCACGTCGCCCCTCGCAAAGACAAACCGCTTGTCTTTTACGGCACCTCGATCACGCACGGGGCCTGTGCCTCCCGACCTGGGATGACCCATGTTGCCCTGCTCTCCCGCCTCCTTGAGATACCGACGATCAACCTCGGATTCTCCGGCAATGGCAAAATGGAGGCAGAGGTCGGCGCGCTTCTTACCGAGATCGATGCGGCTGTTTATGTGATCGATTGCCTTCCCAACATGAATGGCGACGCCGTCGGAACCAATACAATTCCACTCGTAAAACAAATTCGTGAGATACGCCCGGACACGCCCATCATTTTGGTCGAAGACCGCACTTTCACGAATGCCTGGGTCTTTAAATCCCGACGCGACCACCACGCCAAGAGCCGCGCGGCCCTCATACGCGCCTACGACGAACTGGTTTCCTCCGGAGTGAAAAATCTCTACTACCTTGAAGGGTCTGAGCTACTGGGCGACGATCACGAAGGGGCGACCGATGGTTCTCACCCGAATGATCTGGGGTTCCTGCGTCAGGCGGAAGCCTTTGCACCGCTCATCAAAAAGGCTCTTGAGAGTCGCTGATTTCAATTATTTTCTTTACCTAAACTCAATTCTCTACACTATCTTAACACTATGATTGGATATATTTTTGGCGGCACTGCTATTCTCCTGGTTTTGGTCTTTGGGATCATTCTAATGAAATTCATTGGTATCTGGATTCGCGCGCGAGTCTCGAATGCCCCGGTGGGAATGCTTACGCTCCTCGCGATGTGGATCCGAAAAGTGCCTATTTCGCTCATCGTCGACAGCCGAATCACTGCAGCCAAAGCAGGACTGGATTTCTCATCCAACCAGCTTGAAGCACACTATCTCGCAGGCGGTAACATTGAAGACGTTACTCTTTCGATGGTGGCTGCGGACAAGGCGGCGATTCCCCTCACCTTCAACCGCGCCTGTGCGATCGACCTCGCGGTCAAAGGAACCAGTAAGACAGTCCTCGAAGCGGTTCGAACCTCGATCAACCCGCAGGTGATTGACTGTCCCGGCGATGGTAAGAAAATTGACGCGGTGGCGCGAGACGGCATCCAGCTTCGTGCTCGTGCGCGTGTCACGGTTCGAACGAATCTTGAGCGTTTCGTCGGCGGAGCAACGGAGGAAACAATTATTGCGCGGGTCAATGAAGGCATCGTGACTTCGATTGGTTCAGCAAAATCTCACAAAGACGTACTCGAGAATCCCGATCACATTTCCCACCGTGTTCTCGAGCGCGGCCTCGACGCCAATACTGCGTTTGAGATTCTCTCAATCGATATCGCTGACGTTGATGTTGGCGAGAACATCGGAGCAAAACTTCAGGGAAGTCAGGCCGAAGCCGACAAGCAGGTCGCCCAGGCAAAAGCTGAGGTTCGCCGTGCTGCCGCGGTTGCGACTGAGCAGGAGATGTTAGCACGAACGCAGGAGATGCGCGCTAAACTGGTCGAAGCCGAAGCCGAAGTTCCCAAGGCTATCGCCGAGGCATTTCGTAATGGAAACCTTGGGGTGATGGATTACACCAATTACCGCAACATCGTCTCAGATACCGCGATGAGAACGAGCATCGCTGAAGAAGTAGGCGAAAAAGACGACGAGGAAACCAATTCCTAAGCCCACTTTTTAAAGCCGAATGGAAGATATTCCCTGGTTGCCTATTGCGATGGTCTTCATTGCGTTCCTGAGCTGGTTGCGAAACCGGGTCAAGGAGGCATCTCAAATTCGGCAAGCACGTAATTCTGCGAAAGCAGAAGTTGCCGCGGCACAACGGACGACCAGGCCAGCGAAGAAAGCCTACGAGTCTCCTTATCGAGAGGCGCCTGCGCGTAAGGTAGTTGAAGAAAAGCCCAAGACCTTTCGTGAGTTGTTTAATGATATCAACGATCAAGAGGAAAGTGCCCCGCCACCTTTCCCGGCATCGAAAACAAACTACCAGCCTCCACCTCTCCCAACCGCAACACCGGAACCGGAAGAAGAGGAAAGGGATCACGGCGAAGGTTTCGTTGACACGCCGGCTCCTTCTCTCCAGGTAAACGTGAAGCGGGATGTAACGGGGCCCCGCATCAAAAAGCAAAAACACTCAATCGCCAGGATTTTGGGTGATGGATACCAGCTGAGGAATGCTCTCATTCTAAATGAGATTCTGAGCCCTCCCAAAGCGCTCCAAAACAAAGGGCGTCGCTGATTTTCCGATCTTGAACCGGAATCCCAACTGATGAATTTACGCTACCTCCTTCGCGCCAAAAAATTTCGGAGGAAATGGGATCCTTCGGAGATCGAATGGGTCATCGCCAATGTGGGCCCGGGCGCGACCGTATTCGATATCGGAGCGAACAAGGGCGGCTGGACCTACTGGATGCGCAAAGCAGTTGGAACTTCCGGAACCGTTGTCGCGTTCGAGCCGCAAAGCGCTCTCTACCACTATCTCAAAGGCCTCTACCGCGGAAGCTATTGGAAAAATGTAACCCTCGAATCAGTCGGTCTATCTAACAGCAATGATACGGCGGAATTTTTCATTCCCGGAAGAGCGGGAGGAAATTCTCCCGCGGCATCACTCAAAGCTAACGTGGTCGCCGAAGAGGGCGAAGTGCAGCGGGAAAGCATCCAACTGTCGACGATGGATGCCTACTGCGAAAAAAACGGAATCGGAGAGATCGCGTTCGTAAAAGCAGATGTTGAAGGCAATGAGCTCGAGTTGCTTGAAGGTGCGAGCAATTCGCTGGTCAAGCGGACCCGCAACTGGATCATCGAATCTGAGGCCCGACACATCGGGGAAGATGGCGTCATGAAACTCTTCCGCATCATGGAGTCAGCCGGATACAAAGGGAGTTTCTTTTTCCACTCCCATATCCTGCCATTAACCGATTTCTCCTTTGAGAAACATCAAAATCAATCCGGCGATCGATTTTGGGACGACCCGGACTACTGCAACAACTTCCTCTTCACTCGATAGCCGAGGCCATCATCCCGCAAGCACGGCTCGAACAACGCCTGGCGTAACGAGGGAGAAAAGGAAGAGTATTGCGGCACTGAGCAGGAGACTGACGAGGATCACGAATACCGCTTCGTAGAGCACGAGCGCCCGCATCGTTGATAGATCCGCCCCAAGTATCGTCAGTTGCCGAAACTCATCTTTGCGGAGACGATTCGAGAGAAGGAAAACGAGGACTCCAATGAGGATGGTGGCGATTCCCACCGCGAAAAGAATCCAGAGCACGACCTTTTGAACGCTGAAAACGGTTTCAAACAGCTCGTCCATTTCTTCGGTCGGACTGACCATCTGAAACGATTCGTTTGCCGCGACCGAGCCCTTGAGGAGGGCTTGCTCTTTGGCACCGTAAGGCAGGATAATTGCGGCAGTGACAGGGTGATCTCCGGTATCACCATGAAAGTGAAAATCAGCGACGTTCGTTTCGGTGATCTCATTGTATTCCTCGACTGAAGCATTGACTCGTATGACACCCGATTCGCTATCGGTTTCGAGAAGTTTTTCAGGATCGAGTTTGTCGGCCTCTTCGTGACCGTGCCCGAGCCCTTCGATAATCCAGCAAGTCTTCACATCCACAAATATGGCGGCATCATCCGGCGTTCCACTCCGGCCAAGGATACCGACCACTTTCATCTTGAGGGGATAAACCCCGCCAAGATCAAAGAGCGTCTCGGGAGAAGAGATGACCGCATCGCCGACAGAAATCCCGTTATCCGCCGCCACCTTCACTCCGACGACGCATTCACCGAGGCGGAGCAACTGCCGTCCACGTTCGATCTCCAAGCCGCGAAATCCAAAGTAGTCGATTGAAGTCCCGACAATGCGATTCTTTCCCGCGCTGAATCTCGAGTAGAGCGGAATCGCTGTCGCAAGATCATCCTCTTGAATCGCCTGCACCTCACGGAACGGTAAGACCTGAATCTCCGGCTTCGTAAAGTAGAGACCGTTAAAAACCAACTCGAGAGCACTCCCCGATTTTCCCAAGAGAAAAGGCGTCTCCCCCGCTCTTGCGCGTATTCGTGTCTCAACTTGCCCAACGACCATCGCAATGAGCGACGGCAGCAACCACACCAGAGTAAAAGCTGAGACGAGAATCAAAGTGCGCGCTTTATGGCGAGTGAGATAGCGAGTCCCCAGATAGAGCAGTCCGCGAAAGTTCATCGGCCGGCCTCCTTTCTCAATTCCAAGACATCGATGCAACGCTCGAATCGGGGAACGAGTTCTCGCTCGTGCGTGATCATTAGCAAGGTCGAGCCGAGCCGATCGGCTTCTTCGAGAAGAAGGCTCACCAGTTTCTCCTGATTCCCCGGATCGAGATTTCCCGTTGGCTCATCAGCGAGAATGAGAGCGGGCGATGAAATTAAAGCACGACAGATCGCAGCTCGTTGCCGCTCGCCTTGTGACAGCTCATGAGGAAATTTACCCAACTGAGCCGTGATACCACTTCGCTCCGCTAATTCCTCGCACCGGGCCCCTGCGCCGGAGTCATCCAAAAGCACCGAAGTGATCCGGAAAGGCAGCTCGATGTTCTCCCTAATTGTCAGGTAATCGAGCAGCTCAAAATTCTGCGGGACCATCCCAATCGTGCGAATCCTGAACTGCTGACGCTCTTTGATCGAAAGCGAAGACGGCACCGCACCGAAAACGTTCAAATCACCTTTCTCCGGAATCAAAATCCCCGAGATGAGATTGAACAGGGTCGTCTTGCCGCAGCCACTCACGCCGATCAGCGCGACTTTCTCACCCTCGCCAATGTTTAGATCGGCTATCTCAAGAGCGAAGGACTCTCCCGGGTAGGCGAATTTAAGATTTCGGCAGGTGATCATTCTTCCGGGGTGGCACTCTGCCGGGAGACTTTTTGGACGCGCTCTTCGTTTAGCAAATCGAGTGCACTGATCTTCCAATCGCTTTCAAGAAGTGAGGCGGTGATGAGAGCTTCATACTGGTTCGTGCGTTCGTGTGTGTGCCCCCAATGCGTAATCTGCCCTATCGTGACCCACTCCGCAGTCGCCGCGAACGAATCTTCTTTTTTGCAAACGGCGGAAGTAACCCCCCGCAGGGCGATCTCATAAACGCGAACTCTGGGTCCTCCCGCATTTTCCAGTTTGAGTGAAGCATAAATCTCGAGATAGATTTGTTCCAATAAGGCTCCCGTAACGCTTTTCTCGAGCGTGTCGTAAATCGCCGACTCATCTCTGAAATCGAATGCGTGATAGGTATTTCTTAAGAGGGCATACACAATCTCCTCTTCCATTTCGGGACCGGGCATCTCAACGCTGTTCGAGCGATAATTAAGAGAAACAATAACTAAAACAATAGCACCGAGAAACAGCCACCACACCGAGGAGGGAGAATCCTTTTTCTTTTTGATAACCGTGATCGAACCGAAGACGAACAAGGCAATGCCCAGAAAGAGAAGGTACTTGAAAGGTTCACTTTCGATTTGCAGAGATTTAGGCACCGGCATCAGTGAGGGCAATACCATTTCTTCCGACTGCGCCCAGGTGAGGGTGGTCTTATCGGGCGTCACAATACGGGCGGACGGCTTCCCCCGACTCGCGATCTCCACGACCACCATTTCCTGGCCCGGACCAAACCACAACCAGTCGACATTGAGAGAATCCACCCCCGACTCCGCCGCGGAAAGAGTCACCCCAACAATCGCTTCCGAAATAGGAATCGATGATCGCTCATCCGGGAGATAGCCTTTCGCCTCGTCACGAACAACGAATTGGATCGACTGATCCGGAAAAGTGATCGTGCGCCGATCCGACTTTACGGAGACACCGCTCTCCAAAAGCGTAAGGAGATCCGCTAAAACAATAGACTTTTGCGCAGGATCAATCGTATCCCCTTTGATCGTCCAGCGTTCCCCAAAGGCATCGACCCTGATGAGCGCCTCAACCCGTAATTCAAAAGGTTCCACATTCAAAAAGCCGCGAACGGCATCGCTCTCGGCAGCAACACCATACGAACCTCCCCAAATCAGGAGGATGAGACAGGTCAAAAAATGAAAGATACGCGGCACCCCTTAACCAAAGCAGGGCATCCAGCGGCGTCAAGATCGTGATTCACTCACTCCCTAAGTCAAAAATGGAGAAATGCCCTTATCACGCTGCTTGATTCCCTCCGCTATCTCTGCCACCTTTAACGTTCAATTTATTCACTCATGCGAAGAAAATTCTTTTCACTCTTACTCGTCGGCTCGCTGAGCCCTCTCGGCCTTCAGGCGGAAAATGTCGACTTTATGACTCAGATCAAACCTCTTTTCGAAGGGGCTTGTATTCATTGCCATAATCCGGAGAAAGCTAAAAAAGAAGGTGCTGACTACGACATGTCCACCAGAGCGGCCGCTTTCGCCGGAGGCGACAGTTACGCGGACGAAGTGATCATTCCGAAGAACTCCAATAACAGTCCGGTCTACTGGATGACCACGATTCATCTCGAGGATCCGGACGATGACGAGGCCATGCCTCCCAAGAAGCCTCTCAATGAGCATCAACAAAATCTGATTCGTGACTGGATCGATCAGGGTGCGGAGTGGCCGGAAGACGTCACGCTCAAGGAAGAAGCGCGAGTTACTTTTCAAAACGTCCGCGGCCTCCTCATGAAAGGTGGCCCGTTCAACGCAAAGCAAATTTCGACCCTCAATCTCTGGGCGGCCCAGGGTGCCGACTGGCCTGAGGGCAACGTTCTCGGAGGTGGCGGAGACGAGGCTGAAGCACTTGGAGACAACATTACGCTCGCCAGGGCGATCCGTGAAAACATCCTCGCAAATACCCCTGAAAAGGCAGAGGGCGACATGAAAGACTACACCAGCGCGATTCCCAAAACCGGAGTCAAATACGACATGCTGGCGATCAAGGGCGGCGAGTTCATGATGGGTAGCCCCGCCGATGAGAAAGGCCGCTTCGAAGACGAAGGCCCTCAGCACAAGGTCAAAGTGGATCCCTTCTGGATGGGCAAATTTGAAGTGACCTGGAACATGTACGAGCCATTCATGATCACCGGCGTCGCCCGGAACAAGGATGGATCCCCCCAGGATATTCCCGTGGATTCCGATTCCGTGGACGTCGTTTCCAGTCCAACGACTCCCTACACCGAAATGAGCTTCGGCATGGGAACCGACGGCTATCCTGCGATCTGCATGACACAACACGCCGCCAACAAATTTTGTCAGTGGCTCAGTGCTCAGACAGGTCACTACTACCGTCTCCCCACCGAGGCGGAGTGGGAGTATGCGTGCCGTGCGGGCACAACAGGTCCCTTCTCCTGCCCCGAAGATCAACTCGCCGACTTCGCGGTCCTCGATCCTGAAGAAATCCGTGTCGGTTACGAGAAGATCGGCACGAAGAAGCCCAATCCATGGGGACTCTACGACATGCACGGTAACGTTATGGAGTGGGTCCTCGACCAGTATCAGGCCGATGCTTACGCAGGACGCACCGGAGTCTCTGATAATCCTCTGGTTTTCCCGACGAAACTTTATCCACGCATTGCTCGCGGTGGTTCATGGTATGACCCACCGGAAGAACTCCGCTCGGCCCGTCGCATTTTCTCCGACGAGAACTGGAAAACACAGGATCCCCAGTTGCCTAAATCCATCTGGTATCACACCGACGCACATTGGCTTGGATTCCGCCTCGTGCGCCCTCTCAAGGTCCCTGAAGAACAGGAAATACACGATCGCTGGAGCTTCGGCCGTGGCGACGAGTAATTGAGAAACCGGGAGGAAAATTCCCAAACATCCCCAAATGAAGTTTTCGAAAAAGGCGAGCCGGACAGTTCGCCTTTTTTCGTGCCTCGTCGTTTCAGCTCTTTCACTGGTGCCAGTATCCTGCACCGCAAACGAATCGGAGCTCCATACCTTCAAGGAGCCCCACATGGGGACTGAATTCACAATTCGTGTCTGGACCCAAGAGGGTCAGGTCGGTGACCTAAACCTAGTAGTGGGAAAAGCTTTTGCTCGAGTCGCGGAGCTGAATCAAATAGCCTCGGATTACCTTCCTGAGTCGGAGATCAATCTATTTGCGAAATCTCCTGCCCGTTACCCGATCGAAGTCAGTGACGACCTCTTCGCACTTTTCACGATCGCTGAAACGCTGCACCGAAAATCAGGCGGCGCCTTCGATATCACCGCTGGACCGCTCATCAGAGTCTGGCGGCTCACCAAAAAAAATCGACGTATGCCGACTCAGGATCAGCTCGATTCGGCTAAAAGGCGGACTGGCTTTCAACATCTTGAAATCGACTTAGAGGAGCAAACAATCACGAAGAAGATCGACGGAATGCTCTTCGATCTCGGCGGCATCGCTAAGGGCTACGCCGCAGACGCCGCTATCAAAGTTCTGCGGGAGGGCGGTTTTCCCCGCGCCCTCGTTGCCGCAAGTGGCGACATCGTCGTTGGAGACGCACCCCCGAATGAAGAGGGATGGAAGATAGGAATTGAAACCCTCAACCTCGATCCTGACTTGAAGAGCCTTCAGGTCGTGGTTCTCAATAACAAAGCGATCTCGACGTCGGGTGACACAAGACAGTTCATCGAGCTGAATCATTCACGCTATTCCCACATTGTCTCAACCAAAACCGGCCTAGGGCTGACCGAAAGAATCGGGGCAAGCGTGATAGCTCCCAACGCCGTCACCTCTGACACACATGCAACAATTGTCACCCTTCTGGGGGAAAAGGAAGGCTTGCAATTCATCCGAAATATACGAGAAGTCGAATGCCAGATTGCGGTCATAAGCGATGGCCAAGAAATCTTTACACGCACCGATGGATTCCTCCGGCAAATCCGACCAAAAGTCGAAAAAAAAGGCCCCCTCCCCGCGCCGTGACGGTCGCGAGGCAGCGGTCCAGTACTTGTACGGGAACGACATCAGCGGTGTAGTTGATTTCTCTCCTGAACGAATCACTGAGTTTTGGGAAATCCGTCTCGCGAAATCTTTCGCCCAGGAGTTCACCACTGAATTGCTCAACGGAATTCAGGATCATCTTCCGGAAATTGATCGGGCGATTCGCGAAAGACTGGAAAACTTTGCCTTTGAAAGGCTCACCGCGGTGGACCGGAATATTCTCCGTCTAGGCGCCTACGAAATCCGTTTTGCAGATCACATCCCCCCTCAGGCGGCGATCAACGAGGCGATTGAAATCGCCAAACGCTTTGGAACGGAGGAATCTCCCAAGTTTATCAACGGGATCCTCGATAAAATCCTCAAAAGCTAGTCGGCGACCAGATTCGCTAGACATTATGGGACTGTTTTCCTCCATCATTAACCGATTCAAAGGGAACGCGATTGACTGGGATGATCTCGAAGAAACCCTGATCTCCGGCGATCTCGGAATTCGTCTCACGACCAAAATCGTCGAACAGCTGCAGGAGCAAAAAGGAATGCTCGACGCTGAGTCTGTCGTCGATGCCTGCAAAGAGGAGATCACTTCTATTCTCGGAGGTACTGCGATCCCCGTGCCGCCTCCCGGATCACCGGGAAAGCCCACCGTGATTCTCGTCGCGGGAGTCAATGGCGTTGGAAAAACGACCTCGGTCGCGAAACTGGCCGCTTTTCTGAAAGGAAATGGACACAGCGTCGTTCTTGCTGCAGCCGACACTTTTCGCGCCGCAGCGATCGAGCAGCTGAAAATCTGGGCTGATCGCATCGGTGTCCCCGTTGTCACGACCGAATATCAAGGCGATCCCTCAGCCGTCTGCTTCGAAGCCCACAAGCAGGCCATCACCACAGGAGCCGACTACGTTATCTGCGATACCGCCGGAAGACTGCACACGCGTCACAATTTGATGGAAGAGCTGAAAAAGATTCGCCGCACGATTGCGAAGCAGGATGAAAGTGCGCCTCACGAGCGCTGGATCGTGGTCGACGCGACAACCGGCTCGAACGCAGTCTCGCAAGCAAGAGCGTTTCAATCCTCTCTCGATCTCAATGGAGTCATTGTCACGAAGCTGGACGGATCAGGAAAAGGAGGAAGCGTTGTCGCGATTAAGCACGAACTCGGCGTTCCGACACGATTCATTGGAACCGGTGAGGAAGCGGCGGACTTCGAGCACTTCGATCCCGAAAGATTCGTCGACACACTCCTCTAATTTGAGAATCAGACGACGGTCCTCCCCCACCAAAAACGGACACCTCACGTCGCTCAATTAGGACTGCAGAAAAGGACCCGGAAAGAGTCCCCTTCTTTACTCTCACTCCGCCAGAACGACCGGAGGCGCTGTGCTCGCAAGGCGAGCGGGAACACCCCTTTTTATATGGGCGAAAATCTTCTCGAGTCCCCTCATGGTTGAGGCCCGAATGCCCCCTAAGCTTTCGAAAATCTTCCCTATTTCACGAGACGCGGGAAAGCACTTTTCAAATCGACAGTGTCGTTGACTTCTTCCTGCAGCTTGAGCAACGCAGCGAACAGACTCGCGACTCTGTCAGGCTTTGCTTCAGCGAGGTCATTCATCTCCATGGGGTCATTTTCCAGATCGTAGAGAAGCACTCTTGGAACTTTAGGATACGCAATCAATTTGAATCCATCTTTCGTAATACTGCGTTGGCTTTTCAAGTAGGCCCCGTAAATGGACGGATATCCTTTTGATTCACCGGCGAGAAGAGGAAGCAACGACCGGAACTCAACATGATCCGGTTTTTCAATTCCAGCCAACTCAAGTGAGGTAGGCATCACATCCTGTAAATAGATTGGTGCATCCATTTTCCTCCCCCCTTCAATATCAGGCCCGACGATCATGAAAGGCACACGAGTACTGTGATCGTAGAGATTCTGCTTCCCCATGAATCCATGATGCCCCACGGCGAGGCCGTGGTCAGCCGTGAAAACGATATAAGTATTGTCAGCCTTCCCGCTGCTTTCCAACGCTTCCAAAATTCGGCCAACCTGCTCATCCATATGAGTGATGATGGCATAGTATTCCTGACGATGAACTTGCACCGCAAACTCAGTACGCGGAACAGGGGCGAGATGCTCGTCTCGCAGCGTCGCAGGATTGTCGATCAGCTTCCGATCCGGATAGTCCGCCTGAAAGTTCTCCGGTATCGCAATGCGATCAAGCGGGTAGAGATCAACAAACGCCTTCGGAGCCTGCCTCGGATCATGCGGCGCATTAAACGCGATATACATGAAAAACGGATTGGGGTCCACCTTCGCCTCTTTCAAAAAATCACAGGCGTCATCCCCTACGACCTCACTCCAGTGTTTCCCGCCTTCCCAGAATCCGCCAAAGGACTCATCAAAGGGACTCCAGGCATCAGGGAGACCCTGCACCGGCCTGTTGTAACCTGTCTTGGTCTGCTTGGGCATTCCCGCTCTTACATTGCGAACGACATCGAAAATCTTATTCGGGTCCGCCCTGACATGCCACTTACCTGTGAAATAGGTTTGGTATCCCGACTTACTCATCAACTGCGACCACATGAGACCTTCCTCCTCGAAATTGGGGATCTCCGGATCCGCCTTCCCCTTCCCTCCGAGCCCTTTTGAAAGCCGTTCCGCATTCCAGACAGATGCCCCCGTATTCAGCATGTGACGACTCGCCACACAAACAGCCCCGCTCCAACTTCCCATGTTGTAGGCGTGCGTGAAGGTAGTCCCTCGCGCCACAAGCGTGTCGAGATTCGGCGTATCGATATCCGTCATTTCAAAAGCCCGAATCGTTTCGTAACTCTGATCATCCGCTAAAATAAAAAGAATGTTAGGACGATCGTCGCCCAATGAGGCTAAGGCTATTGAAGAAACGAGAATGAATAGAAATTGAAAACGGCGGAAGAATATCATCGGTCAAAGATGAACAGTTGATGATAAGATGCAAGCCCGCGATCCCCCGCAATTACTCACTTTTCTGAATAGCAAATTATAAGTTGGTGAAAACACACCATTTGTAATATTCAAAAGATGACGGCTAAACTTACCGCATCTAACTGCCCACAAAATCATGAGTAAACTCGACGATCTCCTCGTGAAATTCAGAGCCGACCTTGAAGCCACTGGTGAAAAAGTTGATGCCAAATTCCTTCACGCCGTAGCAAAAGCATGTCGCCCTTCTATCTATCGCAAAGACGCGGCTCTTGGTGCTATTTCCGATAAGAAAGAAGTTGAGCGTGTTCGCACAAACTTTCTCATGAAGAAGCTTGGACTCAAAGACACGCCAAAGCTCGACGAAGGTATCGATGCCGTGAAGAAGAAATATAGCAAACGCGCTAAGTCACGCGTCGTCTTCTACTACCTCCTTGCAAAGCACTTCAAAAAGCGCGCTGCAATCATGGGTTAATCTCTCTGTTTGCCCCCTTCTTTATCGACATTGGGATTCTCAATAATTAAAAGCCTTTCTCCTTTGCGGGGGGAGGCTCTTTTATTGTTTGGTCAATTCACTGGCGAGCGAGGCACTCTCAGTGCTTAGGGAATTCAGTGCGATTTGAAATTGCTTTCCGTTGCGCGTTTTGATCGTTACCGAATCCGCAGTACCTGAGACAAAGCTTGCTTCGATCGTCTTTCCAGCCTGATTCGTCCAATTCCGAAATTCAGGGGCCGCAGCCATTACCGCACTCCCTCCACGATTCGCTTTATCGACCCATACTTGTTCTTTCTCGGTCGGCTTCCTCGCATCAATCACCGCACCCTGATCGATCCAGTTCCGAATCAGTTCGATCTCCTTCTCCGGAAGCTTCTCACCTTTCCTTGGCATGAAATCAGTGGCGCCGGAATCAAGAAGAAGCCGCTCCACGAAGTTGCTCTCCTCCGCATTGCCCGGACGGATCAAATTGTAAGTTCCAATCTGGCTCTCCCGCACCTCATCATGATCGTCGAACGCAAGACTCCCCTTCACTTTCTCTTCGTTGCTGTGGCAATCCCAGCAACGTTCTTTCATAATAGGGAGAATATCAGAACGATAGTCCACGAGATCCTCAGCGTGGGAACCACAGACACTTAGACACAAAAGGACCGCGAAGAGAGATTTCATTAAACTGGATAACGCATCTATGCCCTAACGTTACGAAAATGATCAACGTGTGATCTCAGGAACAGGCGCATCGGCCGGAACGTCCTCCCCTTCCCAATTCACCCTGCCGTTCTTGTAGGTCAAAATTCGGGAGGCGCTGTTGGGAGCAGGATCTTTATCATTCATCGGTACCCACTTCCGATGCGCTTCGAGAATTTCCTCATACTTGCTTTCGCTAGCGAGGTTGGTCCACTCGTTGGGATCATTGACCATGTCGTAGAGTTCCTCCGATCCATCGGCGTAGACGATGTATCTCCAGTGCTGAGAACGAATCCCGTAGTTCCCCGCATTATGAGTCGTGATCGCAGGTCGCTCACGTTTCGTCGTCCCGTCTTTCAATTGGGGGACGAGAGACAAGCCTTCGACGCCTTCTTTTTCAGGCAACCCACAGAGTTCTGCAAGCGTGGGGTAAATATCCAGCAGTTCTGCCGGTTGATGAGTCATCTGCCCTGCGACGACGCCTGGACCTGCAAAAATCAACGGGACTCGAGTTCCGTCGTCCCAAAGGGTGTTCTTACCGGTGATTTCCTTCTCTCCGATATGCCAACCGTGATCTGACCAGAGCACCACGATTGTGTTGTCTTTGAGACCGTTCGACTCAAGCGAATCGAGGACCCGCTTCACCTGAGAATCGACAAAACTAGTGCAGGCGAGATACGAGCGAGTCAGATTCAGCCACTCGTCAGCATCTTCGAGGAACTCCAGTCGCGGCTCCGGCAGTTTCCAGTGCATGTACCAGGAAAACCGGGGAGTGTCTTTTCGGTCATCTCGCTTGATGAGGGGAAGCACGGTCGTTTCGAGGGGATGAAGATCGAACCACTTCTGTGTCGCAAAGCACGGCACATGAGGAAGGAAAAAACCACAGGAAAGAAAGAACGGCTCGTCTTTTGGCATTGCGTCGAGCTGCTCCACCGTCCACGAGGCAATCTTCCAGTCACCCTTATCTTCGTCCTTATGAGGGAAGACGCCCCAGTCCATCAATTTGTGTCCAGAGGGAGCCTCTACGAGTGGCTTAGGAGGAAACGGCGCAGCACTTGCACCCGGCCCGATCTCATCCCACTCCTTCGGCGCATCCCGACCGTAACGACCATGATAGACTTTTCCAGCGGTGTATGTCTTGTAACCATGACGGCGCATAAATTGAGGAAGCGTCTCCAGTTCAGCCAATTCCGGCACATCACGAAACCAGGGCTTCAGTCCATAGATCCCTGTGCTACCGGGACGCTTCGAAAGCATCAAACTGGTCCGTGATGGATTGCAAAGCGGAGACTGACAATGAGCATTGGTAAACCCCGTTCCCCGCTCCGCTAATGCATCAATGTTAGGTGTCTTCGCATTAGGGTGACCGCCGAGGTAACCAATCCAGTCATTCTGATCATCAATCGCGATCATGAGCACGTTCGGCTTCTCCGCCGCAAAGACAGAAATAGAAGCGAGAGCGATCGTGAGAATTAAACAGGGTTTGAGCAGTGACATAACAGGTTGGGTGAGAGGTATAACAGGGTTGAGTCGATCTCCCAACCGTATTAAGCTTAGAAAGCTTCCGGGATCCTAGCGGTTCAATGAGCCTGAACAAGCCCCCAATCATGCTATTTTTCGAAAATTTCGTCTCGCGGAGTCTCATCGCACTAACCCTGACAAGCACACCGTCTTTGCTGCAGGCTGAACCACCTTCCGTTGCGACCTTTTCGATCGTCGCGACCGATCTTGAGACAGGTGAAGTCGGAGTGGCGGTTCAATCTAAAATCGTCAGTGTCGGAAGCATCGTCCCCTTTGCGCGCGCTGGCGTCGGAGCCGTCGCAACACAATCCTACGCCAACGTGAAATATGGCCCCTTCGGACTTTATCTCCTTGAGGAAGGCCACTCGCCGGACTCAGTCCTTTCGATCCTAACCGGGGCCGATCCATTGCGGGATCACCGACAGGCGGGAATGATCGACAGCAAGGGCAACGCGAGTTCGTTCACCGGAAAGAAATGCACGGCATGGGCAGGAAGCGTTGTCGGGAAAAACTTCGCCGTTCAAGGCAACATGCTCACCGGCCCCGAAGTCGCAGAGGCCATGGCAAAAGCATTTCAGGATACCGAAGGCGTCCTCGCCGAACGATTGATCGCTTCACTCGAAGCGGGGCAAACCGCCGGGGGCGACAAACGGGGACGCCAGTCCGCTGCACTCGTCATCGTGCGCGAAGGCTGGGGCTACGGAGGAATGAATGACCGCTTCCGTGACCTGCGCGTCGATGAGCACAAAACCCCAATCAAAGAACTCCGTCGCGTTTACGAAGCCCATCGGAAATTGTTTCCCCGACCCTGATTTTTCGAAAGCTCGCCCTTTACTGTTTTAACTGAATCCTCCCCCCTTCTCATGCTTGAGTTTTCTGATGCCAACTACCAGTTCTTTGAACCGAAGCCATCGCGCCCTCTCATCGCTTTAGGCAGAACCTTTAACCGTCACCTCGTGCTCCCGGGGAAAAACCATCTCATCGAGGAGATTCAGCTCGAAGGCAATCCTGAACGCGTTCGGGATCTGCGGAAGAAGGGACATCGACTCCTCTTTGTGATGAACCATCCAAGCCATAGTGATCCTCAAATCATTACCGAGCTGCATCGTCGCATGGGAATCCCCTCGAGCTTCATGGCCGCCTACGATGTCTTTCTCCGTAGCAAGCGGGCCGCATGGTGCATGCAAAGGCTCGGACACTTCTCAATCGATCGAGAAGGCAATGATCGCAAGGCGATGTCGACCGCGATCGAGATTCTTAAAGGGGGGGGATTCGCCCTCAATGTTTTTCCGGAAGGCAACGTCTATCTCACCAATGACCGTGTCACACCATTCCTCGATGGGACTGCCTTTATCGCGCTGAAGGCGCAGAAAACGCTCGATAACGAACCGGTCACGGTCGTGCCGATCAGCCTGAAATACACCCACCGCACCACTCCGCGAGTGACTCTGCGGACACGCATGAGACAACTCGGAGATGACAGCGGATTTACCTTTGATCCGGATCCGGATCCGATCGAAGCCGTGATCGGTCTCGGAACCCATCTTCTCGCCGCTCACCTGCGAACCCACGGCTATTGCAATGATATCTCACCGACTGACCGCGATGTTCACCGCAAACTCGATGAACTCGCTCACACGATCATGGGTGATATCGAAAAGGAACTGAATCTCGCTCCGGCGGTGAACGATGATCTGATCATAAGGATTCGAAAAGCGCGCTCTACGATTCACCAGATGCGGATCAAAGGAGACTGTGACAGCGAAACGAATCCCAACCTGCTAAGATCCACCGCGCAGAAAACGATTCTCGCTCTGCGAATCCACGGCTATTTGACCCCCTACCTCACCGCGAATCCCACGATCGATCGCTTTGATGAAACCGTCGAAAAACTGTCCGAAGATTTTTACTCAAAGTCGATGCCGCGAACGGGACCTCGTCGACTCATTGCAAAGATAGGCGCCCCCCTTGAAGTGAGCGATTACCTAAGCGCCGCAAACGGCAAACTCAGAGAGGCCGTCTCCAGCCTCACCCTCGATATGGAGACGCGAGTCCAGGACGGGATTGATTCTATCAATGATAAAAACGACGCCCCCGGAGCAACCCCGCTTGAGGAAGCACCCTGAGGTGGATGAAGTTAGTGAGAAGTGCGCACAAAACAGGCTCGTCGGCTTTTAACTGATGACACTTTCACGGTAGTCTTATCAGGCGGCTCGAAGCGCGCCTCTCCTTGGGGCGCTGATCACCCTTAGTTCCGGACGCATCAAAACCAAGGAGTGGCTGCATCTTGCTGCCAGGATAGACTCCGCGCAGAAGCCACGCACGTCTTCGAACTTCCGCTACCGAGTCTCCGGCGGGAGTCTTATCGGGCGGCTCGAAGCGCGCCTCTCCTTGAAATGCCTATTGCCTCTTTCCTACTTCTTCACTGCATCCTTCATCAAGTAAGCAAATAAATCCCGCAACGCTTCATCACTCAATCCGCCGAGCAGACCTGGAGGCATCAGTGAGACGGGTGAAGCTTCGAGAGACTCCATCCCGGCACGATCGAGAAGAGACTCCTGCCCCGCGAGATCGCGCAATTTCACATTCTGTGGTGACTGCTCTTTCACCATCCCAATGACCTTTCGCCCGTCCTTCATCGTCGCGACATAGTTGAGGAAGCCCTCCCGCAGTTCCAGACTCGGATCGACAATCCCCGGAATCCAGAAATCCAAATTATGGCGTTCGTAGCCCGTCAGATCAGGACCGACGATCATGCCTTCGTCGAAGAGTTTGTGACACACCGCACAGCGAGCCGCGAAATGCACTTTCCCGGCCTCGGAGTCGCCACCGCCCGGGGCGACCGCTTTTTTGATCCGCTCCATCTCGAGTTGAGTCTCCTCTGACGAAGCCGCGAGCTGGTCCGGCCAGTGCTTCTTAATCGCCGCATTGATCTCTGGGTCCTTATGCTGAGCGAGCAGCTGAACGACATCAGGAGACACATTGCGCGCCTTCACATGAGCCAACTCTACCTTTTCCAGGAACGGCTTTGCCCACGCAAGGCGCCCTGCCAAAACACGATGAGCAGTTGATCTGACATCGTGCTCTGCGGGAAGCGTCGAGCCAAGTCGGTAAAGAATCGTCGTTCCGATTTGATCAGCGTCGTAGTTGGCGAGCGACTGGAGAGCGATCTTCTTCAGGGTGCTCTGTTGATCGAGCGTGAGCAATTTGAGAAGCGTTCCGATCACGACCGGATCGTTCACTTCGCCGAAGATCTTCGCGAGTTCGATTCGTTCGACCGGGTCGGAGGCATTGCTCGCGACAACCGCGAGAGCCTTCTTCAAAGCCTCCTTGTCACCCCGCTGAATCCCCAGCGTAAGCGTGCTCCCGCCAGCTTCGCTTTCGTAAGCATCCATTTCCGTAGAAAGCGCCGCCGGCAACTCGGGGATTGGCGATCCTTGAAAAGCGAGCTGTAACCCCGTCATGAGCCGTTTTTTAGCATCCGTGTCAGGAGCCGTCTTGAGCAGATTCGCTGCCGATTGAAAGTTAGCTGCACCACCCGCCATGCAGTAGCGACGCGCAAGGCGCTCCGCGACGATTTCGCGAAAGATTTTCGAATTCCACGTTTTCGGGTCAGCCGCAAGCGCTTCGATATCTTTTCGGCCGTTTTCCGCATGCGCTTCAATCGCCCACCAGATCAGTAGTGGGATGTGAGGATCGTCGAAGTCTTCGTCATATTTCAGGAGGCGTCGTACTGTTTCCATCCCGCTGGAAACAGGCAGGCGTTTTGCCACCGCAGCCAACTGCGCCCGCATTGCAAGATCAGGTTTAGGGGAGAGCTTACTTAAGTATAATTCCTCAAGCTCATCATCAAACAAATCACCTCCATTTCGTATACTCCACCTCACCGCCGCATCATCGTCTCCCTGATCAGACAGCATGCTACTGAAAACAAAGGACCGAAGTTGATCCGGTGCTTTTTCAATTGCATCGACCACTGAATCGTCTGTAACGGGAAATTGCTCCACTATTTTCCGAAGGTCAGGTGATTCCCAGTTCCTTGCTCCTAACTCGTTGATCACACGCTTCCGTACGACCCAGTTAGGGTCATTTTGTAATTTAATAAGTTCATCGACTCCCACTTTACTCAAATCCCCATGGGTCACCTTAGGTTTTGTCCCTGTGGGTTTGACCCGGTAAATTCGCCCACTATTCTTGTGCCAGTCATCGACTGGACGGACGTGGCTCAACCTCGTGTCGTACCAGTCAGCAATGTAAACGCAGCCATCAGGACCGACGCCACAGAAGACCGGACGAAACCATCGATCATCGGTCTGGACGAGAGGTTCTTCATCCACCGTTTTAAAAGTCGAGCCGTCGGGCTGTAGATCACTCACCCAGACAATGTTGTGCAGTGAATTCGCCGCAATGATTTTCCGGTTCCACGAGTCAGGGTATAAACCGCCCTCGTAGATACAAAACGCTTGAGGAAAACGCCGGTCGTCACCTTCGTGCTTCATGTGCTTGAAGTAACCGAACGCATACGGATTCGTGAGTGGCCCGTGCTTACCCCAGGATTTGCTCCCGTAACTCCCCTGCGGGTAATACATCCCCCGGGTGTTGCCATGATTCGTTCCTGAAAACACGCGACCCGCTGAATCGATCTCAACTGAAAACGTATTTCCCCCGCCTTCAGCGAAGATCTCAAATTTCTTCGTCGTCGGGTGAAATCGCCAAATCATCTGCCCCTGCCACTCAACGGTCTGCCCCGTAGCAGGATCAGTAACCGAACCGGTCGTCGTGCTGCCGTTCGCCCCATAGAGCCAGCCATCCGGCCCCCACTTGAGACTGTTCATTACCGCGTGAGTGTCCTCGATTCCAAAACCTGAGAGCATCACCTCAGGATCACCGTCCACCACCGCATCGCCATCAACATCTGGATAAAAGAGAAGATAAGGAGCATTCGAAACCCAAATCCCACCAGCACCGACGGCACAGGAAGTTGCAATATTCAGCCCCGTGATGACATCGCGATGAGTGTCATAAAGCCCGTCTCCTGTCGTGTCTTCAAACACCGTAATTTTATCAGCTCCCTTCGTTCCATGCGGAGGAGGCTCCGGCATCTTATCAAACTGAGCGCGCAGATGATTGTCATACTCCACGATCTTCAATCCGGCGGGAAACTGATACTGGAGATACTGCGTCACCCACATGCGCCCTTTGGAATCCCAACTGATGTGAAGCGGCTGCCCGATGATCGGCTCGCTCGCGACGAGCTCGATCTCAAATCCCTCGCGCATCCTAAAACCTTTCAGCGCTTCCTCAGGAGGCGTTGGCTTGGAACCGTCGGAAAGCGTTCCCCGGCCCTGATAATTTTTCATGATCTCAGCAACCTGATCATTTCCTGCCGCTGAGGTATCCTGTGCATCTGCCCCGACGGTCCCCCCGGATAATAACCCTATAGCAACAAAACGGAGAAAAGGGGGCATCGATTTCATGGTTCGTTAAGGTGGCAAACCTTTTCGGATCAGGACACAAAAAAACCGGCGCGAACATGTCACCCCGGTTTTCGGATCGATTGAATCGAAGTTCGACTAAAACGGAACTCTGAAGCCGGCGCGGACCATTGTAAAATCGGACACACCGCCATCAACCCAGTTGTATGAAAAGTCGCTGAACAGTCCGATGCAGCCCCAGGACTCTAATCGGAAATCAACTCCACCACCAAGGTTCCAGAGAAACTCGCTGCCGCCACGGGAAACAACACCCGGCCCGCCAAACACGTAAGGAGCAATCGTGCCGCAGCAATCACCGCCGATTGGCCAGCGGTAAACAATGTTTCCTTTACCAACCTGCTCGGCAACGCCGGAGCCATGAACCGCATACATCAGTTCAACCCCGAGGTTAGGTCCGAAAAAGTAAGCAAGTCCGGCACCTCCACCGAGCGCATTGTCGAGATTCTGTGCCTCGGGCCAAAAGCCGGAACCGAATCCGCTGAACTCATATCCCGCGTCATAGCAATAACTGCGACTCGTGGTTTTCTGCTCCACGATAGGAGACTTCGCACCGTGAAATGCCTCTTTGTTCCATCCCCAACCGGCTTGGGCAAGCGAGGAGAAGAGCAAGGTAATAGCCGAAAATGTAATAATCCCTTTCATGTGAGCAATGTCGTTGAAATCGATGCTACAAAAAAATGACGGTTCGACAAATCTTTTTTTTGGTAATCCGCGGCGCTTAACAGCGTTTTGCCTCTCGATTCCACCATTTCGGAATCGGAACAGAATCGACAGAGCCTATCAGATTCCCTTTCACTCTTCAGAATTCGCGTGTCATCCGCGTTCCAAAGCAAAGACTGCAACGCGAATGGAAAAGAATTTCCGCGAATCGCACGAATGAAACCAATGACGGTTATCCCGTCCTGCGTCAATCGCTCGCTCGAAGAAGCGCCCTCACCGCTGCCGGCACCGAAACTTTTTCGATTTCTGTAATCGGCAACTGCACCAGCAGAGGCGACTTTGAAGCGTCCAGCCAATCGACTAATGCCTCCAAATGATTCGTCGCCATCGCGGTGCAGCCGATCGTAGCAATCCCCGGTCCGAACCAGCGGTGCATAAAAATCGCACTTCCCCGCTTCGGGATCGCAGGCAGGCGATTATGAGCCACAACAATTGCGAGCTCATAAAGGCCATCCTTCCGAAGCAGCGCCTCTGCCGATCGCCAATCGCTTTGCCCTGCCTCGCCTTGGGTTTGCACCCATTGATTGTAGAACTTCGATTCCGAATCATCGACCCAGAAGTCGAGTGGCGTCGTTTGCCGATAAGGCAGCCGGAGCTTCCTGCTCTTCTTGCTACCGAAGGCCGATTCAATTTCGAAAACCCCCGCAGGGGCGCGGCGATCGCCCTCGATTTTCTTCGGGCCTTCGAGCCCGTCCGGAAAGAGCCCGAGCCCCCAGCCCATTCCCTTTTTGCCGACCATCACAGGGATAGCAGAAAGCGCTCTTTCCCAACGATTGCCTGAGAATTCGAAGGCGTTCAACTCCCCTCTTGAATCCGCCCAGTCGCTCGTGACTACGGTGATGATCTGAGATGTGGACGAGTCAGCGAGGCAAGTCGAACCTCGATTGAAAGACGCGAAAAGAAGCCACACCGTGACTCCCCGCAAAACGAAACATAGCGAGCTTGTTAGGGAGCGCCTAATTCTGAATAATCCGCGCGTGTCCATTGCCAAAGTAATCGAAGTCATCACCAAGGCCACTTTCGTCGGAGACTAAGCGCCTTTACCTCCCCCCCACTTATTCAAAACTAACTCGACAGAAAGTCTCCTATCCTCGCCTTCGGGCGACCGATAATGGCTTTGTCATCCTTAAGAAGCACAGGACGCTGCAAGAGCTGCTTGTGCTTCAGAAGGAGTTCAATGACAGCCTCGGCGTTGCCGACATAGTCATCCGGATTCAGTTCCAATTTCTTGAACTTCGAATCCTTTCGCACGAGATCCTCAACCGGGTCCTCGAGCACCGAAACGATCTTTTCCAGTTCCTCACGCCCCGGAGGCGTCTTGATGTAAAGGATAACCTCGTGCTCGACTCCTAACTCCGTGGCGACCGCCAGGGCATTGTCAGAAGAACCTCAATGGTTGAAATGATAGATCTTCAGCTTGCTCATACCGAAGAAATACAGTGCTCACGACTGGGCGTCAAGGAACCCTGAATCCTGTGGGTGTGAATAAAAGTGAGGGATACCCTGCTTTTCCAAGATCGAAGCGTCGTCCGCGATTTGTTTTCGTGGGTGAGACGACGCCGCCCGGGGTAGAATACGGAATGAAATTCATTCCGCGACACCTCGGCCTCGAGCCGCTGCAGTCTTCATACCAAATCACCGGTTACGTTCGAATACTCAAGTAGCAGCGGTTGCCAAAACGTGGCCCGAAGCCGAACCGCTCTTCACCGAAAAAGTTATCTTTTTCGATCGTCCGGAAATTGACGGCATTCGACCCCTACCGAAGCGTCGGGGATTTCCTCCTTTTTGACACTGGGATACAACCCATTCACATCGCAACGAACGCGCCCCCGTTTACGACGGCCCTTTACGCGCCATCATCCAGCTCAGCCCTCGCTATTTCCCTCGCCTCTTCGGCGGCTGCGGCGAGTTCCTTCTCCAGCTCGATCATGCGATGCCGGTGGTCGAAGCGAATACGAATGAGGTCGTAGATCGCGAGAATGAGGACGAACCCAACGAGGAGAACACAGACCAGCCAGAACAACGCGAAGCCAAGCGGTCGCTCCATCAGAAACGGGCCAAGTGGCATCGCTCCCATGAATACCAGAACGAGCGTCACAATCGTTGTCAAAAAAAGAAGGTTCCGTCGGTAAGGCCGATGACGGATCAAAATCCATCCCGTCGCCAAACCAAGGGCTGCTTTGTTAGTCTTATCGTCAATATCCTCGTCCACCTGATTATCGAAACACATTGCAGGGACCTGCGACAGACTTTTCTGAGACGTATTTTTTCAATGATCTACCCTGTTCAAGTTTGATCTTCCCCTGTATTCTGATGCCATGCCACGCCAGAGACTTTCTGTCCTGAAAACCTACAAACTCTACCTCGGCGGGAAATTCCCCCGCACTGAGAGCGGACGCTACATGACTGCCACCGACGCAAAAACAGGAAAACACCTTGCCCACTATTGCCATGCTTCACGCAAAGATTTTCGTGAAGCGGTCGTTGCCGCTCGATCCGCATTTCCCGGCTGGAGAAAAACATCCCCGTATCTGAAAGGTCAGATTCTCTATCGCGCCGCCGAGATGCTCGAAAGCCGAGTGAACACTTTCGCTGAAGAAATCGCATCGCTCACTGGTAACTCAATCAAAGAGGCCTCCGCCGAAGTTGAAGCCTCGATCGATCGGCTCGTCTATTTTGCGGGATGGACGGATAAATACAGTCAGATCTTCAGCAGCGTGAATCCCGTTGCTTCATCCCATTTCAATTTCACGACACCGGAACCTAGCGGAGTCGTCGTCGCGCTGGCACCGGACCGCCCCGGGCTTCTCGGGCTGGTGACGCTTATCGCTCAAACGATTTTATCGGGAAATACTGTCATCGCTCTCGCGTCGGAGAAAGTGCCCCTTCCCGCCATCTCACTCGCAGAAGTGTTCGCAACCAGCGACGTTCCCGGTGGAGTCATCAATATCCTGACCGGAACACATGCAGAACTGGTTCCATGGATTTCAGGTCACATGGACGTCAACGCTGTCGTTGATGGCTCAGGAAATTCCGAATCACTTAAAACGCTTCGCGAAGGAACCGGGGACAACCTGAAGCGCGTCCATTCACATGCGCTGGAAAATGAGGCCGCGTGGTTCAGCGAAGCGGCCTGTGATCCTTATCGGATTCTCGATTCCGTCGAGTTCAAAACAGCATGGCACCCCATCGGGGTGTGATGGACGTCAAGAGCCATGAAACGAGCGCTCATCATTGTGCTGGATTCGGTAGGCATCGGCCACGCCCCTGATGCAGCTGAATTCGGTGACGAAGGCGCGAATACGATCGGCCACATCCGGGAGAGGGTCAGGGGATTTTCGACGCCCCATCTCGATCGCGCCGGACTCAGAGCCGCCGAAGCGCTCGCGGCCGGCGAAAATGCCCCACCCACGCCTCGACCCACCTGGTCATGGGGCTGCATGACAGAGATTTCTGCGGGAAAAGACACGACGGCCGGCCATTGGGAACTTGCGGGAGCGCCGGTCCTAGAGCCCTTTACCGTATTTGAGCGATTTCCCGATGCTCTCGTGAAGGAGATGGAGACCGCCTCAGGATTTCGCTTTATAGGTAACTACGCGGAGTCGGGGACGGTCATTCTCGAACAACTCGGCGAACAACATCTCAAAACAGGATCCCCTATCCTCTACACCAGCGCCGACTCGGTCATTCAGATCGCCGCGCATGAAGAAGTTATTTCTCTGGAACAAATCTCCGAAATCTGCCGGGCCTGCCGGGTGATTGCTGACAGAGAGCAAATCGGACGTGTCATCGCGCGGCCCTTCACAGGAACGGTGGGCAATTTCAAGAGAACCAAAAACCGTCACGACTTTTCTCTGATTCCGCCACGAACGGTTCTCAATGAGCTAGCCGAGGCAGGGGTCACCACCACTGGTATCGGCAAGATAAGCGAGATCTTTTCAGGGTCGGGAATTCAACGCTCATTCCCCACCGAAAGTAACGCCGGAGGCTTTGAGGAAATCCTTCGTTTGCTCGATAATCAGGGCGATTCGCCCGGGCTCATTTTTGCCAATCTTGTCGATTTTGACATGCTCTACGGCCATCGGCGCGATCCCGAAGGCTACGCATCCGCTCTGGAGGCATTCGATGAGTGGCTCCCCCAATTGGAAAGCCGAATCACTGACGAACTTCTCGTCATCATCACCGCCGATCACGGCAATGACCCAACCTGGTCAGGAACCGATCACACACGGGAAAAAGTACCCTTACTTGTCAGAAAACCAGGCCTTGGGACCCCATTAGGGGAACGGAAATCATTTTCTGACGTTGCCGCCACCCTTGCACACTGGTTCGGGATGACGGACTCAAGGCGATGGGGAACTTCTTTCTGAAGGGAACGACTCAAACCACTTGAAGAATCCCCGGCTTGGTGAATTTTATGAGGACACCGTCCCCAATTCTCATGTCGGAATTAAGCAACGACCAGCTCGTTACCAAATCCTCGCTCTACAAGCAGTTCGTTGCTGAGCGCGAAGAAATTCTTCGCTACAAGTGGATTAAAAGCGAAGAAGCCGGACATGATATCGGCTTCGAAAAAGCGCTTGTGGACTGGACGATGGATCATCGCACCCATTGGCGTAAGGAGAGTCTCAAAAAGTAGCTCGTCACCCTTTCACGAGCACAAAAAAGAGCGGGCATGATGACCGCTCTTTTTCACGAGATGTTTAAACAAAATCGATCTCTCATTCTCCCACTTTCCCTGTCGTCTCAGGAGCAGGGATAAGCCGGTCGCCCGCGCCAAGGTTACTGGAAATTAAAGTGGCGTCTGAGAGAATCGCGTGGGCCTTCGTGTAGTGATTGTTGCTTACTGGAAAGTTACTCAAAAACCTCTTCGCGGTATCGAACTCGCCCTCTTTCAACATGTAGCGAACATCCGCGGCGACCGCCTCAGAGACGACTGCTCTGATTTCGGGCATCAACTCAGAGAGCTCGGAACCGAGACGATAAGCTGACGCGTAGTCACCGGAACGGTAAAGCGACATCGCAAGTCCCTCAGCCGCAGACACGCTCGCAGGGTCTTTATCAAGAACCGTCAAAAATTTATCAACTGCCTGCACCCACTCACGGGAATCAAAATGCTTCCATGCGAGGCTCCGAAACGAGTCGACATCAGCGACATGAGAAGCGAGCTCAACAGCCACTTTCTTTGCCATGAGCGGACGGAATTCGCGAATAGTTGCCGTGGGCTCTGCTTGAAGAGAGGCAGCGCCGAAAAGGAAAATAAGAAAAAGAGTGAGGAGGGATGGCTTCAGCATGAGACGATTTAGTTGAATTGTTTTTAAAATTTAAGTCTCATTAAAGATAAATACAATCAAATATTATATAAATATTAAATAAGACTCTCATTTATGATAAATTTCAGCTAAAGCATCTTCCATTGAGCAACATGAGGTTAGAAGACGGCGGACCGCGGAACGACGTGCAGGCACCCCACAGAATGCCCTGAAGGACCTTTGACGGCCACGGCGCGCGAGGTGATTAGAAAACCAGTCCGAGCGGACTAAGCTTATTGAGCTGCCTCGATGATCTGAGTGATCTCGAGGGCGATGTCCAGAGCAGCGGCCCCTTGTTGACCGCTCACCTTCGGCTGCTCGCCACGGGCGGCACAGTCAATAAAGGAAGCGAGTTCGCACTTCAGAGGCTCATCACGCTCGACCTCGACTTCTTCCCTCGCGATCTCCATCCCATCTTTGCGATAGATCCAACCGCTTTGATCCTGATAATCGAGAGACAAATAAGCGTCTCCCTGAAAGACGCGAATCTTTCGCATGCGCTCAGGACTGATCCGGCTCGCGGTAATGTTTGCGACACAGCCATTTTCAAATCGAATCCGGGCATTGGCAATGTCTTCCCTTCGAGTCAAAACAGGAATACCCACCGCGTCAATCGCAGCGATCGGCGAACTCACCAAATGCAGGACAATCTCGAGATCGTGAATCATAAGGTCGAGAACAACTCCAATGTCGAGGCTTCGCTTCGGAAAAGGGGAAAGACGATGGCACTCGATGAACTTCGGAGAATTGAGACGAGCCTCCAACTGGCTCATCACGGGATTAAAACGCTCGATGTGGCCGACCTGGAGCACGCAGCCTTTCTCTTTCGCGAGATCGATCATGGCCTTCGCATCATCGACCGAATCGGAAATCGGCTTCTCGACGAGAACGTGTTTCCCCTCTTCCATGAGAGCGGTCGCAATCTTCCGGTGTGTTAAAGTCGGAGTCGAAACAGAGGCCGCGTCGACCCGGGAGATGAGCTCCTCAAGGGAGCCTACTGCCTCGGTTCCAAATTCCGCGGCGAGAGCCTTGGCATGCTCTTCATTCGCATCGTAAATCGCGACCAGCTCCGCAGATTCCAACTCGGAATAAATGCGGGCATGATTTCGTCCGATTGCTCCAACTCCTACGACACCCACTTTAACGCTCATGAGCCAATCCTATGCCAGTAACTGCCCTCCGGAGCAACCTTCGATGACACTTTTTCTGTACCATTTTTCACAAAGGATTTGATCCCATCGCCCAGGCTAAACAGCTCGACCGGCCCCGGCAGTAGCGGTGCCTCGACTCGACGCAGCTCAAATCTACGCGAGACGCATCGTTTTCCAAGGCTCTTCGCCCAGGTGCTGAAAGATCTCCGCTTCAACTTTTCCCGGTGAGATTTTCACGACGGCGTGTCCCCAGAAGTCACCCTAATCGAAACGACGGATAAACGGCTTTTCACGTTCTAAAATCGCCCGCCGCTGAGACCGTTTCCTTTACCCGCTGCATCAGCGCCGGCAGATTGGATTCGGTTATCTGCGAATAGCTTTCAATCTGGCTAACCGCATTCGGATGCTCGCGTTTGACCCAATCAAAATCATGATGATCGAGGTGATCAAAATGGATCTCGCCGACCAGAGAAAAACGCCATTCCCTATCGATGAAAGCGTCTTAGAAATGGTGCCCCCGAACGGACATTTCAGCTCTTTTGAGATGGGGGGATCTGGAGCGAATCGCTTCATTTCTGACACCTGCCCCAAAGAGAGAACCCACAAGAAGGCGAACGAACAAGGGGAACCCGTAGAAGAGTGCCCTCAATACCCAATGCGCCCATATTCCGGCGCGACGCAACGCTAACCACCGACGCTTGCGGCGTCCCCGTTTAGGATATCGTTAGGCATTTTTGCTTTCGGCCTTTTTAACACGTATTGCATTTCTGCCGACCGTTTTACCATTTAAATTTTTGATGGCTGCTTTTGCTTCGCCCACTTTTGGCATCTCCATGAAACCAAAGCCTTTCGACTCGCCGCTATCCCGGTCGACTACCAAATGACATGATTGGACTGCCCCAAAACCTTGAAACAAACCTTTCAACTCTGCTTCTGTTGTTAGTCTGTCTAAGTTACGTATTAATAATTTCATATGTGTTCCGTTTGGGAATGATTGTTTGAGAAGGAACTTTGGTATATTGGCACAACGTCTGAGGCCCGTCACGCGCTATTGGGCGCGCCCCACCCGTTCTGGTTTGGGTTTCTTATTCCCCTCAGTCTTCGACTTCGGAGCGGGACCCACTTGCTTTAGCTCGGGATCGCGCAAAACTCGCGAGAAGACAAAGAATCGAACCCCGTGTTGAGACGCGTAGCAATCATTGATTTGTGCTGCAAATCGGATCATTCGGCTGCCGCTAAGGCGATCGCCAAAAGCCCTCCACCGCTTAATAGTTGAAGCCTCACACTGCCGGAAAACCGTTCAATATTTTCAACTGAGCGCCAAAGTAGCGGCCTTGATAATTACGGAAATAGTCACCAAGAGAATCGCAACGAATCGCTTCCGTTCAAAATCCGACAAAACACAGCGCGCGCGAAAAAGAATCCACCAATATCCGTGAGCCAATATCTGGTAGGAGACGAATTGAAGAGGCCTCATTTAAACCACGACGACAAGGTGCTGACACCCGCTACCGGCTCGCGCCTAAACGGATCGAGCCACGACACTAACCGCTTTCTCATCACAGAGCCGGATGACTTCGTCTTGGTCGAGCAGCAAAGTCGACTTCGCTTCCACAATGATCGCATTGACCCCCGCTTCGGCGGCTGTCGCTATCGTGGAGGGGCCGACGACAGGAACATCAAAACGGAAGTCCTGGCTGGGCTTGGAAACTTTGACCATCATTGCCTCTCCTTTTCCAAGTGCCCCCCCCCGCTTGACTGCTTCGTTGGTGCCTTCGAACGCTTCCACCGCGAGGACGGTGCCCTTCTTTACGACCACGGTTTGACCGATATCAAGACGGCTCACTTCTTTTGCAATTCGAAATCCATAAGCAGCATCCTCTTCCTGGCTATCGCTGAGCGCAGGGCCACAAATGTGACCCTCATCGGGGAGAAGATCATCGAGGAAGGTGGTTGCCGGTAAAAGCGTGATGCCGTCTTTTTCCAACTCATCGGCAATCGCTCCAAACAATGTTTCGGCGTTTCGTTCTTTCACCTTCGAAAGCATCTTAAGAAGGCGGAGGTCAGGCCGCAGATCAAAAAGGTTCTTCGGAGCAATCTGTCCCACCATGACGGCGTGCTTAACGTCATGCGCTTTGAAATGCTTGATCATCTTTCCCAGCTGCCCGACTCGCAGCCACGCAACCTCATCGACGAGATCGGCAAGATGAGGCTCGGTTTCATCGGTAAAGGCCGAGGCAATTAGCTTTCCTACGCCTGCTTTTCGAGCGGCGTGAATGAAGGTCTCGGGATAGATGCCATTGCCGGCAATGATTCCCACGGTTTCGGGTACTTCAGCTGAATTCATTGATGATTTAGACAATAGGATGATTACTCCGATCCACCACAGCGATGAAAATCGCGATGGTCAAAATTACGGTTCCAGCGACGCGCCACCAAAACGCATTTCCAGAATCCTTATGCTCTCTATTTCCGAGAGCCGCACCAAGGACAACGACCAAAACGATGGCCCACAATCCGCGCGAGGCATAAACGACATTGATCCCAGTGGCATCGTCAAAAAAGCTCAGGGCAAGGCCGATCGCAAGGGCCTGCAATGAAATCAAGATACTGCCCCACCATGCCCAGCTTTTTTGGCCTGACGTCAGTTTCAAACTGGGACTCTTTTGGATGAGCCACATCACCGTGGAAAAAATCGAGACTGACACAAACCCCACGGTGATGAAAGTGAGCGCTCCAAAATCGGCAGCCCACCAGCTCACAAGCACATCGCTCAGGCCAAATACAGCGGCACTCGCGAGAGTGATTCCGACCGTGAAATAGAGATGCCGACCCTTTTTAAAATCCGCAATTCCCATGACGAGAATTCCCACGGTGGTAAGGATCGCGGCAATCCAAAGTGGCACGCTCGGAATTTTGCCCGTGAGTAAAACGACCCCGAGCGCCACAAAAACAACTTTTGTCCCCATGAGAGGAGTGACAAGAGAAACGTCCCCTCGTTTGAGCGCGAAGAAAGCGAGCCAATTCCCTACAAAAAACGCGACGCCCATAAGGAGAGGCTTCCAAAAATCCGCCCACTCGACCGTAGATTTTTCGAGGAGGAGGAGCGGGAGAAACATCACCCCGAGAATCAAATTCGTGAGATGAAACGACTGATCCATTGTCACCCCCTCTTTGAGCGCCCGCTTGATCATTATCGAGCTCAGCGAAAAGATGATCGCTGCGGCAAGTGGCAATAGAAGGTAGAAAGGCACATCGCCATTGTCGCGATGCGGCGTCACTCGTCAAAGCCTTTGAAGGCTTAAGCCACAATTCTCATCGCTTTGTCGCGGCCACCTGCCGTGGCCCGCTCTGGTTACGTTCCGCTCGAATTTTGCTTCGGCGGTGCGGTCTAACACGACCCTGCGAAAAATCCAGGGCGCGCCTAGTCACGGGAGACCTCGCGTCGTCCCGCTTTAAAACCCTTGAGAAATGCGGGCCTAAAACATCCGCTCAATCAGCTCGCTTGAAGATAGCGCGTTCCAGCTTTCGATTGCGGGATTAGGCGAATTTTCCCCCTGCGCGTCGGTGACTGCGGTCTCAACTTGTTCGATGAGCTCCTGCTCCATATTAGAAAGTTCGGCTTCCGTGAGAAGCGCTCTCGCCAGAAGCATTTCCCGAGCAAGAAAAAGGGCATCGTGACCATATTTACCTGCTTTCACCTCATCGGGAACGTAGCTCGCATCGTCATGGACGCCATGGCCTGAGAGACGCAATAATTTCCCTACGACAAGCTGCGGACCCTCTCCGTTCAGGGCCCGGTCGATTGCTTCAGCGAAGGTCTCGAGGCAGGCCATCAAATCCGTGCCATCAATCGAGTAACCTCTAATGCCATATCCCACCGCCCGATCAGCGAGATCTTGACACGCAAACTGGCGACTCGTCGGTGTCGAGTAGGCATACTGATTATTCGCCAGCGCTACCACCAACGGCAATTTTTCGACAGCCGCCTGATTCAGCCCTTCGTGAAAAGCGCCTGTCGAGGTCATCCCGTCCCCGGAGCTGGCCGCTCCGACGAATCCGGACTTTCCTTTAAAACGTTTCCCCATCATCATCCCATTGATCACGGAAATGGATGTCCCCAGATGGCTGATCATCGCCGGCATCCCCTCTTTGGGTCGGCCTCGATGAATATTTCCGTCCCGCCCTCTCATGGGGCCTTTGACGGAACCGAGATAGGTTCGCGAAGCATCATGAAGAGCTTCGCCATAAGCGAGGCGCCCAGCTTGATCTCGAATCAGTGGCGCATAGATATCGCCTCTGCTCCGATCGAGTTGCTGACCAAGCGCGGCACTGAAAGCCTCTTGCCCGGTTCCGACATACACGCCGCCGACAATTTTCCCGGCACGGTAGAGTGCTGATATCTTTTCCTCAAAGATACGGGCGAGGAACATGTTCCGGAACGTCTTAACGATCAGTTCCGGTGTCGCGGCATAGGGGGATTTCTCCAAACTCATAAAGGGCAAACGATCTCGTAAACCATTGGAGACGCCGCCCGCATTTTCAAGGGCAATCATCGCATTCAAAACGAGCGAAGATCAAAGCGTTTGGATTTTACTGAGTCCATTTTTTTGCATGACAACCTAATGAGTTCGCTTATTTATTGGTGATATCAAAATTATCAATAAATCTTAACTAAATATGATGATGATGACTGAAGTTGAGATCCAATCAAAAACGGCGCTGCGGGCGTACTTCTTCTTTTTGGAGCGCCAGGAGAAAGGGCTCCCTGGAGACAAAGCGAGTGATTGGACAAAAGCCGAAGAAGCGATGCCGGGTGAGCTCTCAACTAAGAACGACAATGATATCCTTACAGGAATTCCGCTCGCACTGATTAAAGGAATCGGTCCCAGGGCGGCGAGTGAGCTGGAAGCGGTTGGTATCGAATCGGTCGCCCATCTCGCTCAACTCTCATTGAAAGAGCTTGCCACCCGTGTCCCCTGTCTTGCCTCCCGTGCCAAGAGCGGACGCTGGATCGAGCAATCCCTGGCCTTCTCGACAAACCCGAATTAACCATCCAAACTGTTGGCAAAAGAAGGCTCTTCTTCTCCAGTTCAAAAATACGAAAAAAAGTCCCTCTGCTATTCGCGTAATTCGCAGCAATTCTTTTACATTCGCGTTAAGCATCAGATGGTATTTTAACGCAAATGACACGCGATTCGTAAAGAGTGAAAAGAATCGCTTAGGCTTTGAGCGCTTTGCTACATTTCGGAACGATCAGGAGCGGAGGAATTTGAGTCACTCCCCCGAAGTATAAATTATAGATTATGAAACTAGGTGTCATTGGATGTGGAAAAATGGGAAGCGCCCTCGTCGGCGGAATTATCCGAAGCGAGTTATGCGCTCCCTCTGATGTCACCGTCTATGATACCTACGAACCAGCCGCCGCGGCTATGGCCGCCGATCTCGGAGTGACTCGAGTTAATTCGAATGCCGAAGTGGTTGTGGCATCTGAGGCGATTCTCCTCTGCGTGAAGCCTCAGGGATTTCCCGAAATGTTAGCCGATCTTGGGGATTCCCGTGACCGACTTCTGATTTCAATTGCCGCAGGAATCAAAATTTCGACGATCGAAAAGGCGACCGACTTGCGGCACCGCATTGTTCGGGTGATGCCGAACACACCGGCGATGGTGGGAATGGGTGCCTCCGCCTTTGCCCTCGGAAGTGATGCGTCACAAGACGACGCGGAACTGACCCAATCACTTCTCGATTCCGTGGGTTTTGCCTGCCGGGTCGAAGAAGAAGATCTCGATGCCGTCACCGCAGTGAGTGGGAGCGGACCAGCCTATATTTTTCTGATGATCGAAGCACTCATCGCTGGCGGAATGGAGCAAGGGCTCGACCCCCAGACCGCAAAAGACCTCGCCGTGCAAACGGTGGCGGGAGCAGCAGAACTCGTTAAAAGCACAGGAGAATCCCCTGCGAAGCTCCGCGAGAATGTCACGAGCCCGAACGGGACCACTTTTGCCGCACTTGAGTTCTTCCGTGAAAACCAGTTTGAAACGATCGTCAAAGGAGCTGTCGACGCAGCAGCAAAACGCTCCCGAATCCTCGGACAAGATTAGTCTCGGCCGACTGTCTTACCAAATCATCACTTTGCCGCGCTTCTTTACGCCCTACCTTAAATCATCATGAGCGAAATCGTCCAACTCTTTAAAGACCGCGGCCAGAGCCATGTTTTTACCTTTTTTGATGAACTCAACGAAGACGAGCAGGCCGGGCTCATTGCCCAGGCAAACGACATCGACCTCGATGAAATCGATTCGCTGGTGAGTGATTTGATCCGGTCAAAGAGCGAAGGGAACGAAGCGATCGCTGACGAGCTCGAGCCGGCCAATTTTGTCCCGCTTCCCGAAAACGGTGATCCGAAGCTATGGGCCGAGGCCGTCGAAAAAGGAGAATCTGCGCTTCGAACAGGCCGCGTCGCCGCCTTCACCGTCGCCGGCGGCCAGGGAACCCGTCTCGGCTACGATGGACCCAAAGGAACTTTCGGAGTCACCCCCGTCTTGAAAGCCTCTCTTTTTCAGGTCTTTGCCGAAAAGATTCTTGCCTCGACCCGCCTCTACGGGCGCCCTATTCCGTGGTATATCATGACCTCGTTTATCAATCACGAGGCCACGGTCGACTTTTTTGAAGCGAGCGACTACTTCGGTCTCGATTCGGAGAAGGTTCACTTTTTCAATCAGGGGCTCATGCCGGCGGTCGATGCCGAAGGGAAAATTCTCCTCGCTGACAAGGCTAACATCTCGCTGAGCCCCGATGGCCACGGAGGGGCTCTTAGAGCCCTCGTCAGATCCGGCTCCATCCGTGAAATGGAAGCAGATGGTATTGATGTGATCAGTTACTTTCAGGTCGATAACCCGCTCGTGCGTTGCATTGATCCGGCGTTCATTGGCTTTCACCTCATGACCGAATCCGAGCTCTCCAGCAAGATGGTTCCCAAGGCCTATGCTGAGGAGAAAGTCGGCGTCTTCTGCCAGCGTGACGGCGAGGCACTCGTCGTTGAATACAGCGACCTTCCTGAGAAGCTTGCTACTGAAGTGGATGCCGAAGGAGAACTCCGATTCCGTGCCGGCAGCATCGCGATTCATATTTTCAACAGGGCTTTTGTTCATCGTCTCGGCAGCGGCAAAGATGAGGACGCCAAACTTCCTTTTCATCTCGCTCACAAGAAGGTTCCCTATCTTGACGCCAACGGCGAAGCGCACTCTCCCAGCGAGCCTAATGCTTATAAATTTGAAATGTTTGTTTTCGACGCGCTTCCCTTCGCAGCGAATCCCACGATTATCGAGACGGCGAGAGAAGACGACTTTTCCCCGGTGAAGAACGCCGAGGGAATTGACTCAGCGCGAACCTGCCGCGACGATCAGCTACGCCAATTCTCCCGCTGGGCTAAAGCCGCCGGAATCGAAATCGCGACCGACGAGACCGGCCTTCCCGAAATAACCTTCGAGGTATCGCCACTTTTTGCGGACAATGCGGCTCGTTTTGCTGCGAAATGGAGCGGACTTACGGAAAAACCTGAGTTGACCGACAACGTCGTTCTCATTTAACTCATGGTATGAGCGCAGAAGCCCGACTAATCGAACTTGGTATCACCCTACCCCCCGCTCCCAAAGAGATGGGAGTTTACAAACTGCTCGTGCAAACCGGCAACCTTGGCTATTTGTCAGGACACGGTCCTTTTCTCGACGATGGCAGCCTTATGAAAGGCCGCGTCGGAGAAGACGTCTCTCTCGAAGAGGCGCAAAATGTCGCTCGGCAAGTGGGATTAAATCTACTCGCGACGCTGAAAGCTCAGCTGGGATCGCTCGACCGCGTTTCAAAACTGGTCAAATCGCTCGCTCTCGTCAATTGCACTGACGATTTCACGGACCAACCAGCTGTCGTGAACGGATTTTCAGATCTCTTCGCAGAAGTCTTCGGACCGGAGGCGGGAATCGGAGCTCGCAGTGCGATGGGCACGAACTCTCTTCCCGGGAACATTCCAGTGGAGATAGAGATCATCGTTGAGATCAGAGACTGAAGAATATGAGCACTTCTCGCGACCTACCCGATGGAATCGAAAGAATCCCATCCCCTGCCCTTTGCATCGACAAGGACATTGTCCGCAGCAACCTCGCGAAGCTGCTTGAGATGGTCGATGGCAACGTGTCCCTTTTACGCCCGCACATTAAGACCCATAAATGTGGCGACATCCTGAGACTACAGGGTGGACTCGGGATCAATCAGATCAAATGCGCGACCATCGCCGAGGCCGAGCTCGCTGCGAGGGCGGAAGTAGCCGATGTCTTGATTGCCTACCCGCTCATTGGTCCTCACGTAAGCCGTTTTTTTGAATTGAAGAGCACCTATCCCGGCACTTCTTTTTCAGCATTGGTAGACAGTGAGATCGGGCTCGGTGGATTTATTGCCGAAGCCGAGGCCCGCCAAAGCGCAGCCAGTTTGTTCCTCGATCTCGACTGCGGGATGCATCGAACGGGGATCTCGCCCGGTGAAGCAGCTCTGGAACTCGTCAAAAAAATCAACGAGCACCCTCTTCTCGATTGGAGCGGAATCCACGCCTACGATGGGCACATTCATCAAGCCGATTTAGGCGAAAGAAGACAAGCCTTCGACTTAGCGATCGCCCAAGTGAATGCCTTCATCGATACCCTGCTCGCAAACGAGATCGAAGTTCCTCTTGTCGTCTCAGGAGGTTCACCCACCTTCGCGATGCACGCCAAATTGGCGTCGGACTCGACTCGCCCCTGGCAATGCTCACCGGGAACGCCCCTGCTGTGGGATGCCGGTTATGGGACAAATCATCCCGATCTCGATTTTTCTCCGGCCGCCTTTCTTCTCACTCGCGTCGTGAGCCATCCCGGCAATGGGCAAATCTGTGTCGATCTCGGGACGAAGGCGGTCTCAGCGGAAAACCCGATTCACAATCGTGTCCGGTTTCCGGCCATTGAAACCGTCGAATTCGTGAGTCAAAGCGAGGAGCACCTCGTTCTCTCGGTATTCGATCAATTACGATTCCCCGTCGGGAGTTCCCTTCTCGCAATCCCCTATCATGTCTGCCCGTCAGTGGCACTCTACGAAGAGGCCTACTTAATCGAAAACGATTGTATCGCGTCAGAATCCTGGACGATCAGCAGGGGACGCCGCCTCTCGATTTAATAAGATAAAGGACCGGTAACCCCTACCGCAGAGCACTCACGGCAGCCGTTTTGAAGCGCTGATTTTTCAAACGAATGCGCACGAAGGGACCGATTCGTCCGAGCGATTCGACCTGATAAGCTTCGAACCGCTTAACCTTCCCTCCGGATACATTGCCATTCACCTCAAAAATCACCGTCAGTTTGGTGCCAGTGTCAGCCCTTCCTTTCTTTATCTTGAAAATCGAACTTCCAGTGCTTGAAACCTGAGTCGCCGGAGGATCAGGTAATGTCACATGGCTTCGTTCATTTCCGGAGGATCTGGAATCTCAAATGGATTTTCCGATGGCGCCTCAGCGGCGGCGGGATCAAGAGGCATCAACTCAACTTGTTCGCCCGGCTCATATTCCGATGGCATCCCAAGGTCCGGAGAAATATCCGCTTTTCTCTTAGCGAAGAGTTGGCTGAAAAAGTCGCCTTTTCGTTTAGGTAGCTCAAAATCCTCCTCAGCCATCTGAATCGTGGCGTTTTCATCGTTCGTGCCGGCTTCGGGCCTCACCGAAACGGAAGGAATCCCGGAAGAATTTTCGGATGGCACCTCAACCGCTGCGATCTCAAGAGGCATCGACTCGACTTGTTCGCCCGACTCATATTCCGATGGCATCCCCGGGTCCGGAGGAGTGTCCGCTTTTCTCTCACCGAAGAGATTACTGAAAAAGTTGCCTTTTGGTTTCGGTATCTCCCCCCCCCCCTCAGTCGTCTGAATCACGGCGTTTTCAGCGATCGTCCCGGTTTCGGGCCCCACCGCATCGGAAGGACTCTCGAAAGAATTTTCCGATGACGCCTCAGCGGCTGCAGTCTCAGGAGGCATCGACTCGACTTGTTCGCCCGGCTCATATTCCGATGGCATCCCCGGGTCCGGCGGAGTGTCCGCTTTTATCTTACCGAAGAGCTTACTGAAAAAGTTGCCTTTTTGTTTCGCTTGCTCAAAATCCTCCTCAGTCGTCTGAGTCATGGCGTTTTCAGCGATCGTCCCGGTTTCGGGCCTCACCGGAGCGGAAGAATCAGTCGGATCGGAAGGACTCTCGAAAGGAGACTGGTAGTCATCTCCGCGCCGTGGCCCCGATCTATCCGAAGAAGGCCCATTCGCCCTCGAAAATTGAGCTGCTGCGTTGATCAAAGAAGGGCGAGCGGACATGCCCTGCGCGGCCATTTTCGCTTTCAGTGCTTTATCAATACGCGCCTCGCGAGCCGCTTTCGCAAGTTCCTGCTCGTACAACATTTTACTCTGAGCGACATTCGCCTGATTCCTGTATACACCTGGAACCGATTCTTCCACTACTGTCGTCGGCAACGGCATCGTCTCATTCTGAGCGACTGCGCCCGATGCCAAAATTAATGAACATGCCACCGCGAAATTTTTCACTCTGTTCCCTTTCATATATAATCGAATAGACATGTTCTCGTGTCTGGCACTGCAGATAAACTCTGATAATATGGCTCTATTCTAAACAAAACTCCAGCCTGCATCCATGAACTTAATATTTGACGTCCACCTAGACCTGAGCATGAACGCTCTGGAATGGAACCGTGATTTGACGCTTCCGCTCGACGAAATCCGCCGACACGAAGCCGGTATGAGCGATCTCAAAGGCCGCGGCCTCAATACCGTTTGCCTCGAGGAAATGAGGAAAGGGGGAATAGGATTGTGTGTCGCGACCCAGATCGGGGGCTGCATGAAGCCAGCGGGGCCTGTTGCGAGCTGGGAAACTCCGGCGCAAGCCTGGGGAATGACTCAGGGCCAACGAGCCTACTACGAAGCACTCTCCGATATCGGTGAAATGACACCGGTAACGAACCTGGAGCAGCTCGATGCCCAGCTCGAACGCTGGAAAGATCCCGTTGCCGCGGCAGAAGCGAAGGCACCGATTGGCTATGTTCTCAGCCTCGAGGGAGCCGATTCGATCGTTAATCTCAACTACCTCGAAACGGCCTATGCGGGAGGACTCCGGGCGCTGGGCCCATCTCACTACGGCAAAGGCCGCTACGCGATGGGACATGACGAGGTGGGCGGGCTACAAGGCGAAGGCAGAGAACTCATCAAAAAAATGGATGAGCTGGGAATCATTCTCGACACCACGCATCTCAGCGATGACAGCTTTTTCGAGGCACTCGATCTCTACACGGGAACGGTCTGGGCAAGCCACTCGAACTGCCGGGCCCTCGTTGACGATCCAAGACAATTCTCGGACGAACAGTTGAAGCTACTCATTTCACGCGGTGCCGTCATCGGAAGTGTCTTCGATGCCTGGATGATGATTCCGGGCTGGACCCGCGGAGAATCGACACCCGAATCCACCGGCGTCAAAATGGAAGACATCGCCAATCACGTCGACCACATCTGCCAACTCGCCGGAAATGCCCGGCATGTAGGAATCGGCAGCGATCTCGACGGAGGCTTCGGAACCGAACAGGGGCCCCTCGATCTCAATAGCATTGCCGACCTTCAGCGCCTTGAGGGAATCTTTGAAGCCCGGGGATATTCTGCTGAAGAGGTTAGCGGAATTTTCCACGGTAACTTCCTACGCCGACTACGGGAAGCCTGGAGCTGAATTGAGGAAGCGATAGGCGCACCAGGGCTTCGGAGCAACCTCAAGGGATGAGGTTGCTCCGCGACTAGCGAATCGTGAATCGCTTTTGTTATCTCTCGCCGAGAACCGGCTTTCCTACCGTTTTGGGAGAGCCAATGAACCGCGAGCATGAACGCCCAAAATCCGCTCAAGTTGGCGTTTCGACCGGAGTGTTTTCACCGTGCATGAGTGCGTTTGAACGCCAATTTCCTCCGCCCTTTACTGTTTTGACATGGGGACTTTTTCCGGCGGTTGCACCACTCACCTAAGCCTGTTCAATCCGTGACAAAAGGTCTTTAGTTACGGGGTCGGGCGAAATTCTTTGTCAGGGCGAAATTCTTTATCACTCCCCCCGCTTTCAACTTCTTGCCCTGAGTGCGCTTAACTCAGCGCTTTGCAAAAACCTCGTACATCACGATTGCCCCGCTCGCGGCGACGTTCAACGAGTCCATTCCCTGCTCCATCGGAATGCAGAGGCAAGCGTCACAGGCCTGCATCACCTCGGGACTGAGACCATCTTTTTCCGGTCCAAATAGAATCGCGCTTCGCTCGCCGACCTCGACTTCCCGAGGCGCGATCGAATTGGGTGTCAGCCCAGTCGCGTAGCAACCCACTCCCTGACCTTTGAGCTGATCTAGAGAATCCATAAGGCTCGTGACCTCAAACACCGAGACGCGAAAAATGGCAGTGGCAGAGGCTCGGATGCACTTTCGCGAGTAGACGTCGGTCCCCTTTCCTGCCTCAAGGAGAACGGCATCACATCCGAAGGCGACCGCCGTGCGAATCAAAGTCCCTAAATTCCCCCCGTCTGCGAGATTAACCGGCACCAATACTTTTGAAAAGGAACGCCATTGCTGATCCGACGGAGAGGTCGGCTCAGGTCTCCTTGCCGTCGCAAAAACGCCGCGATGAAACGGGAAACCGGCCTCTTCGACGATCTCCTCGCGGGACAGCGAAATACAGTGCAGGCCTTTTGCTTCGGCCCGCTCACGAAGTGCCTCGTGTCTTCCTGACTCCAAAAAAAGTGACTCGGTTTCGAAACTGTCCGAGTCAATCAGTGCCTCGACGGCGAGACACCCTTCTACAATGATGCGGGGTGCGTTGCCGGGGGCAACCTTACCTGAATCCTTAATGTGCCTCGGAATGATCTTCAGGGGTCTTGTAGACAAAACCAAGCAGGCAAATCACGATCATGAAACCGGCTGCAACAAGCTTGAGAAATCCACCGAGGTAGCTTCCGGCACCAAATGACACGAAGGCGTAGGCAAGAATCCCAACACCGATTAAAAGAGAAAAAATCGGCCCCGCCTTATCGATCGCTTTGTTTGACAAAGGCAAGCACCCGAGAATTGCAAACATGAGCACGAAAAGGATCAGGAACAACCAAAGCGGCGTCCAATTACCGTTACCAGCGCTGATGCAAACCTCGGCAAGAAGCAAGCTGAGTCCACAAATGTAAGCGAAACCAAGAGACAGGGAATTCATGTTGAAGAAAGTGATTCAGGTTGAGGTGGAATCAAGTCGATTATGAATAATTTAATCAGCCTATTCGAAGTAATTTGAGAAACAGCGGCTCTAGCGTCCTCGCTCGCGATATTCTCCGAAAGCGCGGAATTTCTGATACCTCTGCTCGAGCAAATCTGCTTCGGGAACATTCTCGAGAGCTCTGATATGCTTGATGACCGCTTTCTTGAGATTGTTGGCGGAACCGACATGATCGTGATGCGCGCCCCCCATGGGCTCGGAAATGACCTCATCGATGATTCCCATCTCGTTCAAATCGGCAGCGCTCAACTTTAAAGCTTGAGCCGCCTCGGTCGCATATTTACGATCTTTCCAGAGAATCGCAGCACAACCCTCTGGGCTAATCACTGAGTAGTAAGCGTTCTCCATCATGAGAACGCGGTCGGCGACTCCGATTCCGAGCGCACCACCCGATCCGCCTTCACCGATGACTACGGCAACGATAGGAACCGAAAGCGTCATCATCTCGCGGAGATTGAAAGCGATCGATTCAGCGATGTTTCGCTCTTCGGCCTCGATACCGGGATAAGCACCGGGAGTGTCGATCAAAGTGACGATGGGAAGCTTGAACTTTTCGGCCATGCGCATGAGACGCAGCGCTTTCCGATAACCCTCTGGGTGGGCACTACCGAAGTTGCGACGCATGTTCTCTTTCGTATCACGGCCCTTTTGGTGACCGATCACAATGACACGGCGTCCTTCGAGGTAGGCAAATCCGGCGGGCATCGCCTCGTCATCACCGATGTGGCGGTCACCGTGGAGCTCCAGAAAATCGTCAAAGGAATGCTCCACGTAGTCGAGCATGAAGGGACGCTGCTTGTGGCGTGCGATCTGAACTCGCTGCCAGGAACTAAGATTGCGATAAATTTCAGTCTTAGTCTTCGTCAACTTGTCCTCGATACGCTTCATCTCGCTGCTCATATCAATGTCGCTATCGGCGGCACGATCCCTCAGTTCAGCGAGCTGACGCTCCAAATTAACGATTGGTTTCTCAAATTCCAATGGCTCAGCGATCATCATAATGAAAATAAAGTTTAATTAACCAGCTCCACTTTAGAACCGTTTCGTAAAATTGTGAAGATTTCTTCCATGTCCGATTTTTTGACCATCACCCCGTAAGGGCGCCTTTCCCGGTCAGCATCTTTTTTGGAATCATCTTGCCGGATAAAAAGTCCGACCGTTCCTGTTCTCACCCATTTACGGCAGTGTAAATAGTTTTCATTCGTAAAATTCACCGAACGATCAATATGCCAAGCGACTTTTTCGCTCACGCTCGTCGTAACCGGCGGCTTCAGCCCGGATGGCAGGTTCGTATCAACTATCGTGTATTCCTTAAAAAATTTATCTTTGTCGAACAAGGTCAGCTTCTTCTTCTTGAGATTGATCTCCGCTCGAAATTCCAGGGGGTAAACCACTAGTGCTTCGTCCGGGTAGATGAGCGCCGTCGTCTTTCCATTCACCCGCATGAGGTAGTCAATCGTCGTCTCACCGCGACGCGCAATCATCACAAGCGCTTCGCCACTTGTGACAATGTGCTCTTTTTTACCCTCTAAAGGTATATTCGAAATGAGGAGGTCCAAATTCACTTCACCGACGACCCGCTTCGCCTCGAGGTAGGTTTTCGACTCCGGATAGTATTCTATGAGATAGAGCAATCGATCTCTACCAGAAAGCAATTCGCCGTCTTTCAGCAACTGTATCGCCGCATCGTAGTGACGCTTACCCAGATCGGGCTTCTCCAATATTCCACTGTCTTTCCCATCCATGTGACGGGTCACGACGATGTCAGGCAGGGCAAAATTTTTCCAATAGAAGTACGCTCCGGAAACACCTCCTGCGCAGATGAGGAGAGCGAGAAACGCGAGCAGAAACTTAAGTCGAGCCATACCCAGTCTAAAACAAAAAACGCTTAGAGTAAGCCCCTGCGTTTGAAGTCAAATGCGTTAATTTGATGAGATCGCCCAATCATCTCCATCGTGAATTTAATCAGCGAAATCTCCCAAGAATCCTCAATCCCGATGATCACGGCACGGGAGGGGTTTCCGCTAGAATTGATATCAGAAATAATTCCGTCTTTCACCGCTTCAACTGACTCATGAACGGTATCCTCGACGAAATTACGCTTCGCAAAATTGAAGCCGTATTTGAAAAAACTGAGATCTCCGAACTCGCGAAACCAGTTCGCGAAAGCCTCGGCCTGCTCCCCAAAGCCCTCGAACATGAGATCGTTGTACCCATCAGGGCGAAGAATGAGTGGACGCTCCGCTTCCATTTTACCGGCTCGGACGCGCGTCTGACCAACCGTGTCCATCGGCTCAGTGAGAAGGTGGAACTCAAAATTAGTCGTCCCGAAGGTATCGATCAATCGATCCGGTTCATGGACAACCACGGTGGCCTCCATGGCATAACTAATATCGTCGTGGGATAGAAAAGACATCGTGGAACGTGGCGAAAGCTAGAGTTGATTCTCCGATAAATCCACCGATTTCAAAGGTCGTGGTTTCTAACCTACGGGGAAGAGAGCCTCCCCTCGGGCAACAAAAAATGCGCCCCGCAAGAGGCGCATCATGTCGACGCCTCCGAAGAGGCACATGCGGTAGAAGCGATTACTTAGACGCCTCTTCGATGTAAGAATTTACTTCACCAACGCTGGTCAGCTTTTCAGCGTCTTCGTCAGGAACTGTGATGTCAAACTCCTCCTCAAAAGCCATCACCAACTCGACTGTGTCGAGAGAGTCTGCACCGAGGTCTTCGATGAACTTTGCTTCGGATTTAACCTGATCTTCGCTAACACCAAGTTGTTCAACGATGATATTCTTTACCTTTTCTTCGATAGATGCGTCAGCCATTGGGAACAGAAATAATTGTTTAAGTTCTTGGTTACTACCGGTGGTTAAGGTTTTTGGCAACGGTTTTTTTACTGATTGATGAAGAGAAAGCACATTTCTATGACAACTGGCATTGCCCTGCCGCTTTCGGTGGCTATCTTCCAGTATCCATGTCGTTCGTCGAACATTTCAACGCGCTCCAGTCCGGAAAGCCGCTTTCAGCTACCCTTTCTCGATTTCAGAAGCTTATTTCGCCCACCAATCAACGGGGATTGGAGTCGCTTGCGGCTCAATCTCAGGTAGCGACTAGGAAAAACTTTGGCAAAACGATGCGTCTTTTTGCCCCGGTTTATCTTTCAAACGAGTGCGTGAATAATTGCTCGTATTGCGGATTCTCAAGAGACAACCCGATTCTAAGAACCACTCTGCGTGTCGATCAGGTCGTCAAAGAGGCAAAGTTTCTCTGCGACCAGGGATTTCGTCACATCCTTTTGGTGGCCGGTGAGCATCCTAAATTCGTCTCTGACGGCTATCTGGAGGAATGCATTCAAGCGCTTCGTAGTTTTGTTCCCACTATCGCGATTGAGGTAGGCCCGATGGAGCAGCCCGAATATGTGCCCATGGTCGAAGCGGGCTGCGAGGGCCTCGTTGTCTATCAGGAAACCTACAATCGCGAAGCCTACGCCAAGTATCACACCTCAGGTCCTAAGAAGAATTTCGACTGGCGCCTCGAATGTCCCGAACGCGGCTATGAAGCCGGTTTTCGCCGTATTGGAATCGGAGCGCTCATGGGATTAGCCGATTGGCGAGAAGAAGTGCTCCATCTCGCGGCGCACCTTGAGTATCTCTATCGGATGGGTTGGAAATCGAGTTTCACGATCAGTCTCCCCCGTCTCAGACCAGCCGCTGGAGAGTTCGAGCCCGAATTCCCGATGTCTGATGCCGAGTTCGTTCAGGCCCTTTGCGCCTTTCGTATCTGCTTTCCTCAGGTGGGAATCGTCCTGAGCACTCGCGAGTCAATGGCTTTGCGAAACGCGCTCTTCTCCATCGGAATCACGACGATCAGTGCAGGCAGTCACACCGAACCGGGCGGCTACACCGGCGAAGGAGCCGATGATGTCCATCTCACCGTCAAAGGACGCCGCGTTGAAACGAAATCCAATCCAAGCCCGCTCGCGAAAACCAATCATCAACCCTGTGAGACCTCCGCGACGGGTCAATTTGATATCGCCGATGAACGCAGCCCTGCTGAGGTAGCTGACTATCTGCGCTCGATCAATTTGGAGCCGGTCTGGAAAGACTGGGACGAATCGATTCTCTTAGCGACTCGCGCTTCCCCCGCCCTGAAATGAAAATCACGCTGAACGGGAAAACTCACGCGGTGGCTGAAGTTGTCACTACCGTGTCACAGCTGATTGCCGGACTCGCGATGGGAGAACAACCGGTACTCGTGGAACGCAACGGAGAGGCTGTGCTCGCACGCGAATTTGAAAACGAGCCGGTCGCAGACGGAGACGTCATCGAAGTGATTCGTATGGTCGCGGGAGGCTAGCCAAAACCCTGCGGACTTAAACAAAGGACGTTGTCACGAGAAGCGCCCGATTGAGCTGTCGGAGATACTCGTATCTCGGAATGTCGCAGCAGCCGAAACGCCCGAGATGTTCCGTCGTCCATTGCGTATCGAGCAGCTGAAAATCACGCTCGAGCAAGCGCTCTACGAGAGCAACCAGCGCAACCTTGGAAGCATCAGTCTCCCGGCTGAACATTGACTCACCAAAGAAAGCACCTCCGATCGCGATGCCGTAGAGGCCGCCTTTCAATTCGCCGGCGCGCCAGCACTCAACCGAGTGCGCGTATCCGAGTTCGAAAAGCTTCTCGTAGCTTCTGACAATCTCCCGACTGATCCAGGTCGTGGAACGATCAGCGCAGCCCTTCATCACTTCGCTAAAAGCCGTGTCCACTTTGACCTCGAACGGATTTTTGCGAAGGGTCCGCTTCAATCCATGCGGTATGTGAAATTCACCCAAAGGGATGACACCGCGAGGGTCAGGCGAAAACCAACCGATCTCGCCGCGATTATCCATCGCCATGGGGAACATGCCCCCTCGATAAGCGGCGATGAGAACCGCCGGCCTTATGTAGCCTTCACGTGTAAAAATCGACTCTGACATGATTGCCTCGTTATCAAAATTAGGGTGAGAGCCAAACCATGACAATGAAAAATCGCTACGAATCGCTACTTTTTCAACCGAGGGTCAAAAAGGGCACAATCCTTGCTTGAAAACGAAAAGATAACAGATTAAATGTCCGACCTATGCCAGTAGCAACACCAAAACAGTTCGCAGCCATGTTGGATGCCGCCCAGGAGGGCGGTTACGCCTATCCGGCGATCAACTGCAGCAGCCTTGTCACGATCAACGCAGCGCTTAAAGCCTTCGCTGATCAGAAGTCCGATGGAATCATCCAGTTCTCCACAGGAGCAGGTCAATTCGCCTCGGGCCTCAACCACAAAAACACGGTTCTCGGAACGATCGCCTTGGCAGAGCTCACGCACCGCCTCGCTGAGCAGTATGACGTGCTCATCGCGCTCAACACCGACCACTGCCGTCCGCACGTAGCGCCAGACTTCCTCGACCCACTGATCGCTGCGACCGCTGAACGACGCGCTCGCGGAGAGAATAACCTTTTCCAGAACCACATGCTCGATGCTTCTGAGCTTCCCCTCGCAGAGAACATGAAGCTTTCCCAGAAGTATCTCAAGCTTTGCGCTGAGCAGGAAATCATCCTCGAAGTCGAAGCCGGTGTTGTCGGTGGAGAAGAGGACGGTGCCGCAGGAACCGAAGACACCCCGGACGAAGATCTATACACCTCTCGCGAGGACATGATGGCTGTCTACGACGCCCTCAATCACCTCGGTCGTTTCACTTTTGCCGCTACCTTCGGTAACGTCCATGGTCACTACAAGCCGGGGGCGGTTAAGCTTCGCCCTGAAATCCTCAAAGAGGGTCAGGATGCAGTGACCGGAAAACACGGAGCTGACTCTGAGTTCGACCTCGTATTCCACGGTGGCTCCGGTTCGACGCTCGAAGAAATTCGTGAGACACTCGGTTACGGCGTCGTGAAAATGAATGTCGACACTGATACTCAGTATGCTTTCACTCGTCCCATCGCGGATCACATGCTCAAGCATTACGACAGTGTCATCAAGGTTGACGGCGAGATCGGCAACAAGAAATTCTACGACCCACGTGCGTATCTCAAGGCAGGTGAGGAAGGAATGGCGGCCCGTATCGGAGTCGCTTGCGAAGACCTTCTCTCAAGCGGGAAGTCCATCGGTGGTCAGGTCTAGTCAGACTGATAAAGTATTTGGAAAGTCCCGATTCGCTTTTTGCGGATCGGGACTTTTTTGTGATGAGACGCTACCGCGCCCCCTATGCAAAAATCGAGCAAGAGATCAAAGTGGCGCCAGCGACAATGATTTTCACCGTCATCCTGCCATTGTCAGGGCTTCTTTTTCATGACAACCTGCCCCACTAAAATTATGAGACCGACACCATTTTTAATCCTCTGTCTATTCGCGAACCTGACAATTGGTTCGGCCCTTGCTGATCACCATAAAGGAAAAAAGGCCAAGCCCGCCACGGAAGAGAAAAAGACCGGAGCACCTAAGGCGCATCCCACCGGTTACACCGATACCCCTTTCCTCCCCGGCGGAAAATGGAGGGTTCACGACGACGCCCGTCCCCGCCCCGAAGTAGTCACCCCAGGAGAGACTGCCTCGAATGCCCCCTCCGATGCGATCGTTCTTTTCGGCGGCAACAATGCGGACGAATGGATCATGGATAAAGACGGATCTCCCGCCGATTGGATCGTTAAAGACGGTTACCTCGAAGTTCCACCGAAAGGGTCCGGAGTGGGTGGCTACATCAAAACCAAACGTGAGTTTGGCGATGTTCAGCTTCACATCGAATTCGCAACACCCGAAAAAGTGGACGGCAATTCACAGGGTCGCGGCAACAGTGGGGTTTTCTTCCTCGGAGCACACGAGCTTCAGGTGCTTGATTCCTACGACAACGAGAGCTATGCGGACGGACAAGCCTCTGCGATCTATGGCTACAAGCCGCCTCTCGTGAATGCAAGCCGCCCTCCCGGCAAATGGCAAACCTATGATATCGTTTTCGAAGCCCCCAAGTGGGATGCTGAGGGAAATCTTCTGAAGAAAGCTTACATCACCGTGCTGCACAATGGAGTGCTCACGCATCACCGCCAGCCCTACCTCGGGCCATCGGGGCACAAAAGAGTCGCGAACTACAACACCGTGCTCGAGAGAGGCCCGCTCAAACTTCAGGACCACAGCAATCCGACCCGCTTCCGTAACATTTGGATTCGTGAGCTGGATTTCACGACAAATGACTGAGTCTAAACTTAGCTAGCCCAAAACTTTTAAGGCCGGATGCGAAAAACGCTCCGGCCTTTCTTTTTCCCAATCAGGATCGACAGCGCAACACTTTCGGGCCAACAATCAGATACCTAAACGGCCCCCACGCGGCCATCCTGAGGGGCCATCCTGAGGGGCCATCCTGAGGGGCCATCCTGAGGGGCCGGCCAACGGATGGCCACCTCTGTGGAGACTTGGTGAAATGCGGCGCAGGCCATCGGCAAAGGAGAATCTCGTGCCAGACCAAGTCAGCCACTGATATCCCGTCTTTTTAATCTCAATGCCGGCACTGGCAGCCTGCCTCTCGTGATCCAGTTGCTCGAAGCGAGATCGCGACCGGAACCTCGGTCGCATTCCCGACCCCGAGCTGATCAACAAAGCGCTACCTGCTCTGCCCACGCCCACGCCCCTGAGGGACTGGAGGATGGGCTCGGCTCAGCGCTGGCTTTCCTGATCGAGATCGACGGTCAGCGTAATTATGTCGAATCGGAGGATTCCGGATCTTCTACCGTCAGCCACCCAACTCGATGTGGCGATTGTTGGCGAAGCAGTCAAAAACATCCGAAAGCGCTAAGCCTACGCCGTCCGACCGCTTAGTCCGGAAATCGTTATTGACCGTCACGAGGATCATTGCGTCGTCCCGCTTTCAGCTCTCGACCTTGTCGAACTTCCCCCGCATCGTCGCAACCCACGAGGCTCAGGCACTTCCAGAGAAACCGGTCCTGATGGATTACTTCCACACCTTGAAACGGAAACAGTAGAGGACGTCCAGACGAAGAGAGACGGAACGACATTCGTTCCGCTACGCACTGAAAAGAGCGGACCTTAAAGCCCGGTGTCGCGAGGCGCGTCCTTTTTCGCCTCGACTTTAGCAGGCTTCTGAGCCTTCTTCTCATCGTGGGCGTGATCATCTTTTTTGTGATCGTCTTTATGATGATCGTCATGACCATCCTTCTTCTCGTGATCGTCAGCGTGATGCGCATCACCATGGCCACCTTCGTGGTCTTCGTCGCCATGATGTTCACCGTGCTCCCTATGAAGCCTCTTCGTGTTTTCAAATTCATGGCGCTCACACCCTGCGAAAGCAAGGCCCGCAGCTCCAACCCAAATCAACAAATGACGCAGCGATTTCATAGATTTTCTTTACGCGAGCCGATGTCGTTTTGCAACTTCCAAGTTTTCTCATACACTGCCGAAGGTGCGACCCGTGGTCAGCCTGATTGATTCTTATGAAACGCCCCAACATTCTCTGGTACTGCACCGATCAACAACGCTTCGACACGATCGGTGCTCTCGGGAATCCCTTCGTCAAAACGCCGGTCATCGATTCACTCGTCGAGGGAGGCTCGGCTTTTACCCATACCTATTGCCAGAGCCCTATCTGCACTCCGAGCCGAAGCAGCTTCATGACGGGCCTTTATCCCTCACGTTTGCATAATACCCGCAATGGAAATGCGACCTTTCCTGAGGGTGTCCCTCTCATCAGCCAACTCATCGCCGATCAAGGGTATGACTGCGGAATGATTGGAAAATTTCACCTTCAGAGTTCAGGTCATCGCACCGAGCCCCGGATTCCGAATGACGGGTTCACGACCTGGCAATTCAGCCACGCTCCGCGGGACGACTGGCCCGAAGGCGAGCACGACTACGCAGATTGGGTCCGGGAAAAAGGAGCCGATTTAACCGGATTGCGAGAATCTGAAGACGGTGTGCCAGCAGAACTGCATCAAACGACCTGGGCCACAACCCGGGCAATCGAGTTCATCGATCATCACGACGACGGGGAACCGTGGATGCTCAATATCAACGTCTACGACCCGCATCCCCCTTTCATTCCACCCAAATCTTACGAATCAAAATTCGATCCGGAAGCGATGCCCGGCCCCCACTTTCAAGAAAGCGATCTCAAAGCTCAGGAAAAACTGAAAGAAGCCGATTTTCAAACCGAATCGAGAACACCCGAAGAGTGTCAGGCGAAAGATGCCCAGGCGAAATATTACGCCATGATTGCCCTGATCGACGACGAGTTCGGACGAATTCTGGAGCACCTCAAAGCAAGTCGTCAGGCGGATAACACGCTCATCATATTCACAAGCGATCATGGTGAAACCTTGGGCGATCATGGGCTCATGTATAAAGGTTGTCGATTCTATGAGGGCCTTGTCAGGGTGCCTCTCATTTTTCATTGGCCGGGTCAGGTCGGAGCCGGAGGAAAATTTGACCAACTCACTGAACTACTCGACCTCTCGGCAACACTGCTCGATTTCGCCGGAGCAACCATTCCCGATTATCATCAAGGCTTCAGCCTTCGGCCCCTCATCACGGGGAAACAGGATACCAACACCAAGGTCAGAGAATCGGTACGTTGCGAGTATTTTGACGCGCTTGCTCCAAAATTCACTCAGGGAAATGGCACTTTTGCGACGATGTATCGAAATGAACGCTATAAGCTGGTCGTCTACCACAGTCTGGGACTGGGTGAACTTTTTGATCTCAGCAACGATCCCCACGAACATGACAATCTATGGGATCAGCCTGAACACGCTGAACTGAAAGCATCGTTGATCCTGAAGAGCTTCAACGAGCACGTCAATCTCACCACGGATGTGGGATCGGAGCGAATTGCCCCGATGTGATTGGCCCGTCTCACTAGGCGCGCCCAACGACGATGCGACTGCCTTCGTGTTTTGAAACGACAACCGGTTCACCACGTTTGATAAACTCGCCATCGGATACCACATTAAGCAATTGCCCATTAAAGAGCCCTTTTCCAGACGGAACGAGATCGGTCGTTGTCTCACCCTTCAGCCCCATGTAGTCAGCTGACTCGGGAACCGTCCTGCTCGTGGCAATGGAAGCGCCTTGAGCCACTGACTGCATTAAGACAAGTCGGCTTCCCAATTTCGTGTCCGGCAAAAACCGCATTCCGAGGAGAATCAGCCCGAGGGCACCGGCCATCCCCACGGCGAGGCTCCGAAAGGCGGAACCAAAAATAGCCCCCCAGCTTTTTGCATCCGGCATTCCCTCCCATCGCCACTCCAGATCGACGCGATCCACCATCGCAAGCCCAAGCGAAACGAGAACGAGCGCTGCCCCAATCGCCCCCGGGAGAATCGCCCCCGGGAAAAGAAAGACCTCAATTCCGATTAAAATAAGTCCCAGCACAAGAACAACGGCTAACTCGTAGCCCGCCAGATTTCCAGCGAGATAGTTACCGAAAAAGAAAAGTGTCAGGGTGCAAATACTGAGCAACCCGGGCAGTCCGAAGCCCGGACTGTTGATCTCGAGGTAAGCGCCTGCCAGGCCAATAATAATGAGCAGAAAAGATAGCTTCTGAACCCAATGGGCGAAGGCCTCCATTCCGAGTGGCTCGGACTTCACGATCTCCCCTGTTAGGCCCTCTTTCTCGACTATTTGCTCGAGGCTGTTCGCAATCCCCCTCGCCAAAACGGGCTTTCCTCCGATCACCTCCGTAGCCCTGATCGAGTTCAAGTTGAGGACGTTACCTGACTCATGAATCACGATCCCGTCGATTTTGACCTCTTTCTCACGGGTGACAAAGGCTTCACCGACATCCGGATTGTGTCCTTTGAGTTCCGCGACGTTGCGAATCGTACCGATCATCATTTGAGTGATTTTGTCGTTCATTGACTCCGACAAATCCTGACCTCCACCCGTAACAACGAGGGCGGATCCGATCGAAGCCGCCGGCTTCATGTAAATGTGATCTGTTCCCATTGCAATAATCGCGCCGGCGGACTCCGCTCTCGAATTCACGAAGGTGTAGGTGGGAAAACTCACGTTCTGTAAGCCATTCAGAACCAAGCTCACGGTCTGCCAAGCATAGCCACCGGGAGTATCCATGTCAAAAATGACCGCCTCTGCGCCGTCCAATTCGGCTTTTTTTAAAACACGATCCATGAACTCGAAGCTGGCATCACCTGTTGCAAGAGTATCCTGACCGACCTTTAAAATCACGACCTTGCCAGCGTAAGAACTCTCCTCACGGCGCCCGAAGAGGGTTTCCGCCTCTTCCTCTGAGGCGCTACCCTCTTCCGCCTCGCCGGATTTAAGATCTCTTGATTTAGCTTCGCTCATTCGCGAACGATTTTCTGATTCCCCAAACTCACGGGGAGCTATTCGAATCAACTCCTCAGGTAACCCACCGTCCTTGAAGACAGCCTCAAGATCTTCCACTACGGCCTTCGCAAAAAGCGGCTTCCCTTCAAAAATCTTAACAGCCTCGTCCGCGGTAAGCGTCAAAATCTCACCCTTCGGAGAAATAATTTCCTCTCCTATTTTAACTTCAATATCCGAATCGACCATTGCCTCAGCCACATCCGAACGATGCCCATTTCCTTTGGCGAGGCTTCTCGCCATCGCCTTCATCACTGACTTATCTCTAGCGAGCCGTGCTGATTTTGCTTTTTCATCATCGTCCGCAGCCTCACCACTCCCAGCAGCTCCGACGATCGCCGAAGGAGTGAGGTAGATGTGATCACATGCCAGCGTAATCATTGTCCCCGAGCCGATCCCGGACTGTTTTACAAACGCAACCGTGGGGATATTAAGACGTTGGATCGAGGCAATAATTCGCTGCTGAGAATCCCAGGAGGCAGTACGGTTCGTCTGAATCTCGAACACAATCGCCGCGGGAGCCTCATCGTTCGCTTTTTCAACCATCCGATCGAGCTCACGAATGAGCAGGCTCTCTCCAAACTCCGTGTCAGTCAAAGGGATCACGATCGTCTTTCCTTTCCACCCCGCTTTGATCGGTTCCTTCGAAGGCTCATCGTCAGCATTCAGGAAACCAGTTAGCGAAATCACAGCCAACCAGAGAGAAACCCGCAAAACGAAGTGTCGAATCATACGAGAATGTAATCAGCCTAAACTGATCAGTCCAATAGAATTGGGAACCGTTTCGCGAAATGAATCGGCTCAGTCGTCGTCGCTGAGAGCCCCTTGGCGACGATGAATCAAAAATACCTGGCCGCCAATGAGGTATTTTAGGCCTGACACTGCCAGAGGTCGCTCCGCGAACCCCTCTCCCGTTGAATTCGACGCACTGGTTAGGAACGTGGATCTCAGAAGTGCCTAATGATACCGAAGTCTCCCCGCGATAAGATTTCTTCTGCTGCAACCATTTGGTTAAAACGATTTCACGACCATTTATCAACGCGGTAAAGATAAACTCGGGCTCCCGGGAGGAAGCCCCAACTGTTCAGCCTTGACCGCTCTTGCTGTCGCGTCCGCTCTCAAGACAGATCAGACCGTGTATTGCCCCGACCTTTCGAGTTCCAATTCCAATTCCAATTCCAATTCCAATTCCAATTCCAATTCCAATTCCAATTCCAATTCCAATTCCAATTCCAATTCCAATTCCAATTCCAATTCCAATTCCAATTCATCATGAACATCGCCTCTCCCGATCTCGTTCATCAGCTGCGGAATGTTTCTAAATCGCAATAATCCGCCGAGAATGAAGCCTTCAACCAAGATAGAAATGGGAAATCCGAAGGATTCTAAAAGTGAGGGAACCTTCATTGGTCAAGCTCACTCATCGGAGGCTTCCTGATCGACGAAAGAAAAATGGCAGCCTCTCCAGGAGCGCATCGACACTCGTTCAATTCGGCTCGCCAGCCAAAAACTCAGCACTGCTTGATACAATTATCAGGGAAACTAGTTCTCCCTCTTTTCATGTTTCACATTCCCCTCAAGGAGAACAATTCCAGCGCCGTCCGTAAACTTCACGACCCCGGCGATTCCCTTGTTAATTAGAGAGTTAGAAACGAGCAACTCGCCACCAGGCCCCCCAAAAGAAGTTCGCATTTCCGCGCTTGTGTCGCTGAGTGAAACCTCGAAAATCGTATCATTATCCATCCCTGTTTGCCAATACTCAGCCTCAAACAATTCCGTCGAAACATTGAATACAAAGATCCAGCGATACTCCTGAGAAGCTTCGCCCCACTGCCTTGTCCCCCGAACAGCAAAGCGATCACCTTCTGACTCCGCAGTCCATTCCTCGTGAATGGTAGTGGTAACACCTTGCGCATCCGTCGCCTCACCTTCACCGACCCACTCACCTTTGAGTGCCTCAAAATAGGGATGATCTAAATGATCAGCACCCCACGCCGGCGTTAGAAACAGCCCTATGATAAATATCGCCCGTAGCCCTAGAAAATCTCCCATTGGGGGAGAGTAAGCAATTTAAGCGGCGCCCTTCAAGTCAATTCTCTCGAAGTCGACGGGTAACCTCAGCGAGAAAGAGATCTTCGGCCGCCTCCAATGGCCCCGATAGGCGAGCTCCGGCAGCAAGCGTGTGCCCGCCGCCACCGAACACATTGCAAATATCACCTACCCCGTAGCGCTCATCTTTTGACCGCGAACTCACTCTGATCTTGCCATCAGGCAATTCCTCAAAAAAGACAGCAACGATGACCGAGTCGATCGAGCGAATAAGGTCAACGACCCCTTCTGTATCGCCTGTCTTCAAGCCCAACTCCCTCGTGACTCGAAGGGGCAAACTAACACTGGCACACTGACCATCCGCTTCGATTCGCAACTCGCTGAGCATTTCACGCATTACCTCGACGCGCCGCAGCGGGAAACTATCGTAAAGCTGACGATTGATCTCCCCAACATCAACACCGCAGCGAACCAGTTGACCCGCAATTTCATAGGTCTCCGAACTCGTAGAAGGGTATCGAAAACTCCCCGTATCGGTGGAAATAGCGGCATAGAGATTGCCTGCAATGTCGGGGGTGATCACCCAATCTGCCGCATTGGCCAACTCAGAGATGATCTGGCCCGTAGCAGGCGCGTCACGGTCGACATAATTTAGATCACCATAGTCGGTATTGCTCACATGATGATCGATATTGATCAAGTCCACTCCATCTCGGAGTTGCCAAACCGAGTCCGCAATTCGATCGAGCCCTGCCGAATCAAGGGAAATCATCAAATCGTGTCCCCCTCCGATTCCGGATACGGGTTCCTCGACCCGTGCAGACGCAGGCAAAAAGGCGAGACTCTCAGGAACCGGGTCCGCATTGACCATTCGAACCACCTTGCCGGCCCCTTCGAGGAGGAGACCTAAACCAACAAGAGAACCGATCGCGTCCCCGTCGGGTCGGTTATGACTGACGAGAAGGATTGAACGGCTTTCCGAAATACGGTTAATCAGGGGAGTAAACGAAAGGACCATAGGGAAACTTTAGAGAACAGTGTTTGCCGGTGTTTTGCAAGCTTGGGTGAACGAAGACGATCGGATCGAAAAATCCCTGACCAGCCGAAAAAACTGGAAATTCACCTCACCGCCAAAACACTTCGCCCCGAATCGAAGCAGCAAAGCCGTTCAAAGGAGAGGCATTCAACCCTGTCAGCCAATGGATCTAAGAGGGTTAAGCCTACCCGACTCATCCCCCCCGTTTTGCCACGGGCCGAGGCCTTAGGCCTTAGGTTCGTCGGGGAGATCGATCTCTCCAATGTCATCGAGAATGTTCAAAATACGAACGCCTCGTTCAATCGAGTCATCTACGACAAATTTGAGAAGCGGGGTGCAACGCAAGGTGACCCGCTTCATAACGATTCCCTGAATGTAACCTCGTTTGCCATTCAGCTTTTTGAGAATGCCCTGTGTCTCAGACTCCGAGCCGATTACGCCCACGAAAACTTGAGCAGAACGCAAGTCGGCTGCTGTATCGACCGCATGAATCGTGACGAGCACACCGGGAAACTCAAAATTTTTCTCTATGCAGGTGCTGATCTCCCGCTTCAGCAGCTCATTGATCCGTGTCACTCTCTGGCTCATGATTTTATAAAAATCGTCGTTCTAAAATGAGAGCTGTCGCCCGATGGAATTAAGTGAAATCTGAAACTAGAGTTTCATCTCCAACTTCTCGAGCTCATAGCACTCAATAATGTCTTCCTTCTGGTAGTCGTTGAACTTACCAAGCTTGATACCGCATTCGAGGCCATTTTTCACTTCCTTAACGTCATCTTTAAAACGGCGAAGAGTCGTGAAACCACCATCGTAAATAGGAACCTTGTCGCGGAGAACACGCGCTCGAGCGGTCCGGGCGATGCGTCCGTTGGTTACGATGCAACCACCAACTTTTCCGGAGGAAAGCTTAAAGATTTCGGTAACCTTGGCATGACCAATAACATTCTCACGAGTCTCGGGATCAAGAAGTCCGAGCATGGATTCTTTCACCTGATCGATGAGTTCGTAAATGATAGAGAAAAGCTTCACCTGAACGCCTTCGCGCTTAACAATAGGCTGGGCTTTCGCCTCCACCTTCGTGCTAAAACCAATCAGCACGGCATCCGATGCACTCGCAAGGAGAACATCCGCCTCGGTGATAGGGCCTGCGCCCTGACGAAGAATCTCGACTGAGATTTTCTCAGACTCAATCTCCATGAGCGACTTCGCAATCGCCTGAAGCGATCCCTGAGCATCCGCTTTAATAATAAGCTTGAGCTGGTTCTTCTTGCCCTGCTCGATATTATCAAAAAGTGTTTCCAACGCTGACTTCTTCGGAGGCTCCAGCTTGTCTTTGCGATTCTGATCGATCCGCTCGCCGCTAAGCTTCTTGGCATTGCGCTCAGAGTCCATTTCAACGAGCTCATCGCCAACTTGTGGAATCCCGGAGTAGCCAACCACCTCAATCGGAACAGCGGGACCCGCTTCATTAACGCGCTTGCCCTCGGCATTGATCAGCGCTTTGACCTTGCCAGACTGGCTGCCACAGATGAAAGGATCACCCACAGTAAGCGTTCCCGCTTGAACCACCACTGTAGCGGTCGGTCCTTTTCCAGGCTCGGTCCGTGCCTCAATAACCGTCGCACGAGCAAGTCCATCAGGATTAGACCGTAACTCGAGAACCTCAGACTGGAGATGAATCATCTCAAAAAGATCATCGAGGCCGGTGCCCTCCTTAGCTGAGACTTCAACACAAATGGTGCTACCGCCCCAATCCTCAGGAGAAAGACCGTTTTCCTGCAACTGGCCCTTCACTTTATTCAGGTCAGCGTGTTCAAGATCCACTTTGTTAATCGCTACGATGATCGTTACTCCTGCAGCACGGCAGTGATCAATCGCCTCAAAAGTAGTTGGCATGAGGCCATCATCCGCAGCAACGACGAGAACAACGATGTCAGTGACATCAGCTCCCCTCGCACGCATCTCAGAGAAGGCTGCGTGACCGGGTGTATCGATAAAAGTAACAGTCTGCTCGTTTCGAGTCACTTGATAAGCGCCAATATGCTGAGTGATCCCACCGGCCTCACCATGAACAACGCGGGATCCTCGATAAGCATCGAGGAGAGATGTTTTGCCATGGTCAACATGCCCCATGAAAGTAACAACCGGCGGCCGAATCGTGAGCTTATCGTCCTCGACCTCCTCGATAACCTCGGCTTCAGGTTCTTCGATAACCTCCTCAACCTTATGGACGCCACCGCCCTTTTCACGCTTCTCTTTCTCAAAGATAAAACCGTGTTTTTCGCAAATCCTTGAAGCCACTTCAGGCTCGATAGATTGAGTCTGGTTTGCAAAAACATCCATATCCATGAGATCCTGGATGATTTTGAAAGGCTTTAACTCCATCAACTGCGCCAATTCCTTGACGATAATGGGCGGCTTGATGTGAATGATTTTCTTGCCGTCGATTTCCTCGATTGAGTTACCGTCATCGAATTCCTCAACAACCGCGACTTCCTCAACAACCGCGACTTCTTCGACTGCCTCGACCACGTCAAATCCACCAATATCAACGGCTTTACTAACGCGAGCCTTCGCCTTTTCGACTACTTTTTCCGGTTCAGGCTCCACCGTTCGGGAACTCCTGATCTCTGCAATCTTCTTGGACGGATCCTCTTTTCCAAGGTGTCCGAAAACTGAGCCCTGATCTTCTTTTGGTACAGAAGTCTTCGCCTTACGGCCAATTTTCTTCTCATCCTGCTCGAAGAGATTGAGAGCTTCCGCTTTCTTTGTGTTCAAAGATTTCGGCTCAGACCCTTCTGGCTCCGGATTCTCAGATTCGTTGCTGTTCTTTCGAGACATATTAGGAAGGTGGGGGGCAGTTCCCTTTCGCATCAGACACGTTCTGATGGCGTTTGTATTTTGTAATTATTAAAAGCTTTGTCAAATTGAGAAACGAGCTGCATTCAGCTCCGAGGACACGTAAGTAATTACACCCCTTCTGTTTCCGCAGTGGATTCTGCGGCACCGGCTGCGATCTCAGGCGACTCGTCTGCGACCGTTTCTACTGGCGCCGGCTCCTCGGTGCTCGCCTCTTCGGCCGAGCCCCCTCCTGCTGCATCAGTAACCTTTTTCAAAATAACCTTCGCTTCGGAAACATCAATCTCGAGGACGTCTGCGATATCGACCTCGTCGACGCCGCTGGCAATCATCTCAATACTGTTGAGACCACCACGAACGAGAACCTCAGCGACTTCAATTTCGATTCCAGTGCCTTCAGCAATCGCAGTCGCAGCAGCAGCAACCTGTGCTTCGAAGGCTTCATGAGCGGACTCATCTTTCTTCACTTGAACGTCCCACCCGACAAGGCGGGCCGTGAGGCGGGCATTCTGGCCGCGACGGCCGATTGCCTTGGAAAGCTCCTCTTCGTCAACACGCACCGTGAGAGACTGGTTCTCCTCATCAATGGAGATTGATTTGATTTCCGCAGGCTTCAAAGCCTCTTGAACAAATGCTTTGATGTCATCACTCCAACGAATGATGTCCACTTTCTCATTGTTGAGTTCACGGACAATGTTCTTCACCCGTGCACCACGAAGGCCGACACAAGCTCCAACCGGATCCACTTTTTCATCAGCGCTGTAAACCGCAATCTTCGTCCGATATCCCGCTTCACGGGCCAATGACCGAATTTCAACGGTGCGGTCAGCTATTTCGCTAACCTCTGATTCGAAGAGACGTCGAACAAAATTCGGATGGCTACGGGAAAGAACTATTTCAGGACCACGTGCGCCATTTTCAACCGCAACAACATAAGCCCGAACACGGTCACCTACGTTATACTCCTCAGTTGAAACACGCTCGCGCTGATGCATGACACCTTCGAACTTGCCAAGATCAACAAAGACATCACCACGCTCGAAGCGCCGAACAGTACCACTGACGATGTCACCGGCACGATCCTTGAACTCGTCGTAGATCATCTCTTTCTCCGCCTGACGGAGACGCTGCATCATCGTCTGCTTAGCTGTCTGAGCCGCAATACGACCGAAATTCGCAGGAGTAATATCCACCTCAAGCTCGGCTTCTACATCAATACCCGGCTGGAGCCGGCGCGCCGTAAAGATATCAATCTCATCATAGGGATCTTCGACCCGATCTTTCACGATGAGAGTCGCAAGCGCACGGATTTCCCCCTTTTCAGGATCGATATGAATTCGCATCTCCCTTGCAGGGCCGATACTCTTACGGGACGCAGAAAGTAATGCAGTCTCAAGGGCTTCTACCATCGTAGCGCGCTTGATACCTTTTTCTTTCTCGTAATATTCGAAAAGTGCTAACAGTTCGTTTGTCATTTTCTTCAGCTTATCCTCGGTCTATTAGACAAAAAAAAGCGGGACAGGCCCACTTTGAACAATCCGGAACACAAAATTCCATTTCTCGATTGTCGCGGACCGAACCTATCCGCTTCAATACCTTAAGGCAAGGCGTAATTGGTTCAAATACGCTCAGGTCTTATTGCCGACACTTATCTCTCATTTTGACTTCATAAATCATGCCTCATTCCATCCTCCGCGCGATCACTTTTGATGCTGCCGGAACCCTAATCCATCTCTCCGAACCCGTCGGGGTCTCCTATTCTCGTGTCGCCGCAGATTATGGAATAAAGTCTGATCCAACTGAGCTGGGTGAAGCCTTCATTACTGTTTGGAAGCGCACTCCCCTGCCTTTTGCGGACAAATCCCGTGAGCAGGACCCCGACGAGAAGACTTGGTGGCGTCGACTGGTTCGCGAGGTCTTTGACGAGGTTGGAGCGTTCAGTTCTAAAATAGTCTCTCCCGACGATGATCTATTCAACCACTTCTTCGAAGCGCTTTACCTTCATTTTGAATCGCCGGGGACGTGGCGGGCAGATAACGAGGCAATCGAAACGCTGGATGTCCTCTCTTCTCACTTTCCCTGTCTCGTTCTCTCTAATTTTGATGGGCGACTGAGAAAGATTCTCGCAGACCTAAGCCTACTCGACTATTTCGAAACATGCCTCCTCTCCTGTGAACTCGGGGCCTCAAAACCGGATTCAGCCGTCTTCGAAGCGGCCTCGAACTGGCTGCAACTTCCACCTGAAAAGATCCTTCACGTCGGCGACGATCCCGTCTGCGATTGGCGCGGCGCTGAGGCAGCAGGATTCGCTCATTTCAAAGTGGGAAAAAATGAGAAAAAATTAGGTGACCTCATTGAAAAACTTTCACTTGCACACCCCTGATTTGTACATACATTCGCGCTCCCCAATCCCACCCGATTGGGGTCACCAATGGACAGGTAGCTCAGTTGGTAGAGCAGTTGGCTTTTAACCAATTGGTCCTGGGTTCGAGTCCCAGTCTGTCCACTTCCTTTGATAATCAACGAGTTACGCCGATTCCGGCGGCTCGTCAAACACCGTTGGTAACATTACGGTAGCAAATCCAATATTGTCATTGGTGATCAGGGATGTTCGTGGAATCCCTGATGCTATTAACTTTGGGACTATTTTTGCCTCAAACTAGGCTCGGCAGTCAGCCTCGTATCTCTCAATGTCCTCAAGCGAAATCCGGACAATTCGAGAGCTGAGATAAGTCTTCGGTAGAATACCGTTTCGAACCATTCGGTTTACAGTCATCGAAGAACACCCCCACCGCTTCGCAACGTCAGCAACCGACAGGAATTTCAATTCCTGCGAAGATTCTGATTCACTGATCTGTTGCTCAATTTGTGGCGGCTGAGACTCTTGGCGTGAGCGGATAGTTTCGACGACTTTCCCTGCTTTTCTGGCTACACCCTCAGCTTGCTGAAATCGGTGTTCCAGATCAGATAGTTCATCAAGGGAGTCCATGAGTTCGCTCCGGAGGGTGCGAATGTCGTCGATTGTAATGCTGTGAAGTACTTCCATGGGGTTATGATGCCCCTCACACCCTCATCGTTGCAAACCATGAAGTTCCGCGAACTTGGCGCTGACGTCTGGAAGTCAGCGGTAACCCATGAGTTGGTTTATCTTTCCAAGTCGAGCTTAGGGGTCGCCATGAACCTCTTCCTCTCGGAAGCCAAATCCCGGTGAATCTAGCACCCTTTTTTCAGCCGTCTCCCAAACAACGAGCTACAAGAATTTATCACTTACCACCGAGCAAGAAGATCTGATCTCTACGAATCAAATCTTTTATGTTTGTTTTTTTCCCATTCCTTCCATCCCTCATACGAAACACCACCGTCCCTGAAGAACTGTCTACTGAGATCGCCTGTAATTCGGCCTGCCTCCCATCGTTATTTCGCCATAACCGAAACTCAGTTGGAAGCTTTGCCGGTCGTACTATAGATTCTACGGCAATTGATTCAGGCTTGTCTGGAATCGCAGCTTCTCTCGTTTCATCCTGTCGATTGACTTGACTCTCAATTTCTTTCACGTTTCGATCTCCAGACGCTGACGGCTGATTCAATTTACCCGGTACAGAGCTTTTCGCTGGGGTAGGATAATAATTCCGTCCTTTGATTCTGATCGGTTCACCCTTTGGGCTGCTAGGAGCAAGAGCCATGCACCCGCGAAAAATAAGGAAACATATCACAATCACAAAAACGCCTCCTAAACAATTTCGCGCTGGAGTGATCTCAGTTGAAGAGGAACTTTCAGGTTGTCGCTCAACCTCTGGCTTCGGTGAAGAATCATTCCTTGCAGGCTGGCTTCTCCTATCTACCGATTCCTGACCGCTTGCCGAGCTGTGAACTGGCGATGGGCTTGAAGATCGCGACAGCGGTTCAAGTTTCGCATCCGGCTCTAGTCGAATTGTATCACTTTTTCTTCTAGTCTTACGTTCTGTCGACTCCAAAGCGATTCCCAGTTTACGAAGATACCATTTTGCCATTCCCGCTTTTCCCTCATTCGTCGTAGCTAGCCACTGCAGCCAGTCCCTGAGTTCTTCGTCATGAATGGCACTCTTGAAATTTCTGCCTTTGAACTTCCCGAAAGGAATAAGCGAGGGATAGAATTTCTTTTCTGCAAATCGCTCAATCTCATCCCACGTATTCAGTTCCTGTGATTTAGCCAGAGGACGTAAAATTCGCTGAAGTAGACTGATCGTCGTTTGAACATCTCCTAAAGCCGTGTGAGAAGCACCTCCTGGAAGATCATAAAATTGCCGGAGTGTTTGTAACTGGCAATTCCCCGCAGGACATGGGTCAAGCAGCCTTTGAGCTAGTCGAAGCATACAGACCCCCCGTAAGCCGACCGGCGCAATGCCTAGTCGCTTCCACTCTGGAACTAGAACTCGATCCCAATCGTACGACAAATTGAACGAAGCAATGGGATGATCCCCACCAACATAGTTTCGAAATTCTTTGTAAACAGTTTCCGGAGAATACCCTTTTCGGGCGAGGATCTCTCTGGTGTAACCGTGGATACGAGACGCCTCAATAGGAATTGAGCAATTCTGATTAACTAACCGCCGAAACGGTTCCCCTATGGGCTTCCAGCCTCGCATTTTCTGTGCACCGATCTCAACTGTATAAATTGGCGATTTGAAACCGTTGGTTTCCGTATCGATTAGAATCCAGATCACATCTTCCATCTATTCCCGTAGTTCAGATAGGACCTTAAGCCACTTCCTCCGCATACACCCCTACATCCTTCTGCGGATACTTTTCCAGAACATGAAGAAACAATGCCCCGCATTTCTGCTCGAAGAGATCGACCGTGTATTTCTCAGGCAATCCTGAATCCAACATCTCTTCAATCGCCACTCTTACCGCCGCTCGCGTCGTTCTGTCTTTACGCCAGTCGAGAACCAACTTCTCGGTCTTGAGCTTGGCGAGCATATCACGACAGACTTTTTTGATCACCTCTTTCTCCCTGTCGTTAAGATCAGGACCGGGGCGAGTGAGAATATCGAACACGGCAAGCTCCTCTTCACTGATGCTCTCCCGCATGTGGCGTTGCTCCTCTTCGTTGAGATCTTTAGAGAAATTCACGAGCTGCTCGAACAGTTGCTCGATGCTTAAGGCTCCACTGTTGTAGTCCTCGATCATCTTCTGAAAACGGTCGAGATAATCATGTCGGCTCGCGTTGAGTCGGATCAACTTATCCAGCTTCCTTTCGATCAAAGCACGCAACTGCTGCGTTTCAATGTTCTTGGTTTGGGATCGCTCAAATCGCTTCTCCAACGCCTCGAAGTCGATCTTACTCAGGTCAATCGTCTTAGTCTCAGCGCCAGCTTCAATATGAGGTTCTGCGACGATTGAGCCGTCCAGTGTTTCTCCGATCTGTTCGAGAACTTGAGAAATATCGACCGGGTCGTTCTGCGCTCGAATCGCTTTGGCTAATTCTCCGAGGACCTGACAGCGAGGAGCAAGTTCCGGAATCACTGGATCAGGCATGACCGCTTTGTAGAGCCGCGAGACATCACGTTCCTGTCCTAGAAAGTCATCTTTGATTTCATCATTTCGAATCAGAGAATTAACAGCCAGAATGAAATGCTTCGCCGGAGCCTCGGTGACTGCTTTCAGATCCACTCCCTGCCGTCGGCAAAAATCAGTGACCTGCTCCATCGCGATGCGAAGTGCCTCGATCAGCTCGGACTTGTCTTTTACCGGCATCGCGTCCCCGCCCTTTCCAGAACCATAGATGGCGAGTGCCTTTTCCAATTCCTGAAAGACGTTGGCGTAGTCGACAATCAATCCATTGACCTTCTCACCATAAACTCGGTTCGCCCGGGCGATCGTCTGCATCAGCGTGTGACCACGCATCGGTTTATCGAGATACAAAGTGGAACAACTCGGCGCATCGAAGCCGGTAAGCCACATCGCGCAGACAAAAACGAGGCGCAGATCATTGTCCGGGTTGCGGAAATCGGTTTCGAGATCCTCTTTTACCATCCGCTCGCGATGAGGAAGAATATCGAATCCTTTCGCGCCCATCTCCTGAATCTCATTCTGCCCAGGAGAAACCACCACAGCCATATCAGTCTCGACCAAATTCTCAAGCCGTTCTTCTAGCTCAAGCCGCGCCGGCGATCCCAAGGCGTAATCACCGATCAGAGATTCAACCCGCACTCTTTCTGTCTCCCACTCGATCCTCACCTTCTCATACATTTTCAGTGCAGTGAGCTTGTCGATGGAAACGACCATAGCCTTCCCCTGATAGCCACGATTTAGAAAATGATGAACGATGTCCTTTGCGACCGCATCGAGTCGGTCGTCACGAGTGATCAGATGATAGCGCTTCCCGAGAACTTTCCTCAGTTTCTCTTCCTGATCATCATCAAGCCCAGCATCGTCGATGACCTGATAAATCTCTTCGTTTAAATCCGGATTGGTGATTTCCAGCTCAGGAGTTCGATTCTCGTAAAACAAGGGAACCGTCGCACCATCATCCACCGACTGCTTGAAATCGTAAATGCTAACATACTCACCAAACACTTCCCGCGTCCGCTCCTCCCCCGTAATCAGAGGCGTCCCAGTAAAGGCGAGGAACTTCGCATTCGGAAGTGCTGTGCGCATGTTCATCGCCAAGGTGTCGTATTGGCTTCGATGTGCTTCATCCGTCAGGACGATAATATCATCCCGTTCCGAAAGGACCGGGTGCAACGTCCCCGGCTCAGTTCTAAATTTGTGAATCAACGTGAAAACATAGCGATGATCCGCCCGCAACAGTTCGCGCAAATGCTCCGCGTTTGTAGCCTGACAATGCCCTTCCGTCGCCGCTTCGCAGGTGGAAAACGTGCGATAAATCTGAGTGTCCAGCTCCTTGCGATCAGTGATGATCACGAAGGTCCAGTTTCCGGCCAGTTTACGAAATACCTTCTCCGCAAAGAACACCATCGAAAAGCTCTTCCCGCTCCCCTGTGTGTGCCAGAAAACGCCAATCCGCCCGTCCTCTGACTCCTGTAGCGCATCGACCGCTTTGTTGACACCAAGGAACTGATGGTTACGCGCCACGATCTTACTCACCGTGCCTTTGCTCTCCGAGAAACGAGTAAAGTTCTCAGCGAGATCCAGCAATTGAGATTTTTCGCAAGTACCCCGGAGAATCGTTTCCAGCGAAATCGTGGGTTCCTGCTCCTCACTCAATTCCTTCTTCCAGTCGGAGAAATGCCCCCATGGCGCAGTCACGCTCCCCACTTTCGATTCGACTCCGTTGGAAACGATCAAGAACGTGTTGAAATGGAAAATCTGAGGAATCGTCTCTTTGTAGTCGACGAAGTTTTTCGAATAACCTTCCTGGACATTCACGCCGGGTTTCTTCAACTCAATGAGAACAAGAGGAATACCATTTACAAATCCGATCAGATCAGGTCGCTTCAAATAGAGATCTCCGCTGATCCAAAATTGTGAAGCGAGGAAGAAATCGTTATTCTCGGGAGTATCCCAATCGATCACGCGAACTACGTCTGTGCGCTGTCCTCCGCGTTCTGGGTCGGGAGTTGTCACCTTCACACCGTTCCGGAGCAGCTTGTCGATCTCACGGTTGGCTTCTACACGGCTCAGGGCGGAACGTTCGCGGGTGAGTTCGTCGATGGCTCCGGTGATCGCTTCGCCAGAGATGTCAGGATTTAGCATCTTGAGCGCCGATTCCAGCCTCACTGAAAGCACAACATCGCGCTTTGCCTCGCGTCCCAAATTACTCACGCCGGAAGCCCACTCGTCGTAACAGTTGGCGTAGTTCCAGCCGAGTTCGTCGCGCAGCAACGCGATAGCAGGCTGCTCGACTAGGTGATCTTCTGTGTAAGAACTCATGTATAGCTTATAACCTTAGAATGTCCTCGATATTCTTGAATCCCCCTTCGCAGAACCAAACGTCAGCGGCAGCGGCAGCGAACAGTGCGGCCCTCCATGAATTCGGCCGTGCGCGCCTAATCGAAGCTTCCCTTGCCGCCATCTCCTCAGTAAGCGTTTCGCATCCACCTAAAGAGAAAAGTTCGCAAAGTATTGCCCTAACTTCGATTAGCTCGCTAACAGCGTTATCCGAATACAACGCGTGCAGCTTCATTTTCTCAAAATGGTGACGCGCTCGGTTGAATTTAGAATCATCCCACGCAAGTGGCTTCACGGGCTGAAACTGGACTCCCAAAGGATCACTCTGAACAATGTGTGCTACCAGCCAAACCGCATCATCAAAGTCGTCGTAATACGGATGAAAGGTATGATTCTCTGACGAACTTGGAACAAAGGTCTTCTTGTTAAAATTGCAGTCCTTACATGAGGGGACCAAGTTAAAGGGCGTTACAACGAGCAAAGAGAATTCGGACTCAGGAAGGTAGTGATCAAGCGTGGAAACATCCCTATGGCTGCAAAGGGGGCATCGCCTTTGAGGAACGATCATTAGTTGATCGTAGATCGGTCGACCAGGAGTTCCAGATTTTGCCATACGATCTTTGTAGACCTTTTGAATCTCGCTACCTGACACGCCTCCGTAATCCCCCGTTCCCGCTATCTCATGTAGCTGATTACTTTGAGCCTTAACATCATAGTTAGCAGCAGATTCCTCAATATCGTCCCTCAGGTTCTCCAGCTTGCTTTTGAGTTCTCTATCCCGAACTCTCGAAATACAGGCTGCGTATGTATCGCCCGCATCGTTTTCAGGTTTAGGAAGTCTCTTCACTTTCAGCCTCCTTTCTAAGAAACATGCCGCGTAGAATAGCTCTTGCCTCAGCTCCTAGCTCTCCGCCGAACTGGTTCACCGCATGTGCATAGCTTAGGGTTTCCTCGGCAGTCTCTCGTAGGATTTGATGGAATCCGGAATCGGTCACCTCGTATCCAAATATTTCCCTTGTTAGAACACCTACATTTTCTCCGAACGTCTGAATTTCTGGCCTTTCGGCGATTGCTGAATGTCCCGAGCGCTGCAATTTCCAAACACAATCACGCGGCACTTCTTGAATGACAACTGGTGAGTGAGTTGCTATAACGGCTACTCCGTTCCGGTCTTGGAGTAGATCTGAAAGTGCGCGGATAAAAGCTGAGAGTAGAGGAGGATGTAAGTGCCCTTCCGGCTCGTCGAGAAGAACTAGAGTCTTCTCTTCAACAGTTTCAACTAATCGCGTGAGAGTTAAAAGTACTATCTGGTGTCCAGAACTTAGTTTTTTGAAGCTTCGCTTTACTTCCTCCCGCCACTCCTTGCCAGGGACAACTCCTATGAAGGAAACCACATTAGCTGCGCGAAAAATCGGATCCCCTTCGAGCGTTTTCACCGCATTTTTCAACCTATCAGCACGTGGTCCGATTCCGCATTCAATCACACTATTTACGAACTCTGTAGCAAGCATCGCCGGACTCTTTGGAGTTAGGGGATTACTCAAGTTCGGACCAACTTTTCTTAGGCCAACATAAGCGAATCCCACCTTTTGTTCTGGATCGAAATCTCCGGATTCCAAGATGAAACTATCGAATGCACTGAAACAGACGGAAACGAGATTTGCGAATGGCGAACCTATTAGCGCTACGTGAGTCAAGTTCGTCGCGAAATTGCCAGATTGTGCGCTGAGATGACTCTTCCCTACGAGTGCCTTCGTCATCAGATTAAGCGTATGGGTTTTACCAACTCCGTTTCGCCCAATTAAAACGTGGATGTTAGTGGGAGGCTTTGAATCTGGCACGACTTTGAACGTCAGTTCCATCTGATCTGCCGTTCCCGTTGTCCGCTTAGGAGATGTGTAGCGGAAATGAAACTCAGTAAGTCGAACGCCGCCTAGTGTCATTCGATGAAACTGACCTTCGACCTCAGTAGCGGAGACAGATCGAAGCAGTGACCTTTTTGTCACCGATTCGACTTGAGCGTCCTTCCATAGATCGAGATCAAAGGCAACATCGTTTAGCGCCCTGAGAATCTTGAGCCGAACATCGCCGCCAAGTTTATTCAGCGCCTCGTAGAAAAGCGCGTCCTGACCAAGTGAAAAGAACCGCTCGTCGAGATACTGAAACTCTTCCTGTAGGTCGGGGCGTCGTTGCCCTTCGGCCATATCAAATTGACCTATCTTCAAATCACCAATCCTTACCCTTTTACCGTCCAAGTCAAAAACGAACAACGAATAGACAGTGGACCAGATAAACCAGTCATCCCAACCATCCTCTACCAATATTACTGAATTGGGACGCGCTTCCATTCCCATCAATGAGGGAGCCACATAAAATGAAAGCTGATCTGGAAGAAAATTCATTAGGGAAGGCCTATTTTTCTGACCTCAGTCAAGTTGATAGTAATTTAGGCAGAAGAAGGTCGCGGGTTCGGCGGAGGGTTTCGTTCCGCCTGTGTAAATTGGTCGCCTCTGCAATCGTGTTCCTGGAGAATTTATCGAAGGCTATACTGATCTCATTTGGAGGGACTAGGACGGGGATACGTCCAAGAATGTCCTGATTGAGAGAAGCCATTGTAGCCCCACCTGAGCATTGGTTCATCATCCACCGCTGATGGGAGACTTCACGAAATGAGATTGAAAGGTATTGTGTCGAAACCGGTGAACCCACAAGCCGCAGCCGAATACAGTCTGAACCTTGCACCCAACCAGATTCGTCTTCAGAAACGAGCAGGTGACGCTCGACTGCTCCTTTTCGCCCAAACACGATGTCTGCGGCCTTGAGCGTGTGTCGGTGAAGTTCTACAACCTTAGAATCCGCGAGATACTCCAACTTCTCAGGTCGCAAGCGCCCGTCGCCGATATTGCGGACGTTGATCACAGGAGTTCCGTCTTCAACATATTCAGCGGCCTTTAGTTGAGTGCCGAATGGCCCTGTCTGCAAAGTTGCAAAACCGCTCTCAATGAGCGCTTTAATATTCGTGCTTTTCCACCCTTTCGGAATGGGACCGAGGGGGGAATCGACCATGGGGGTGGATTCATGGCCGGGGAAGCGGAAGTGGACGAACCACTCGCGGTAGAGGGATTGCGCCATCTCCTCCAGGATCTTGATCCGGCGCAGGTTGTTCTCGATCAGGTCGTCGTAGGCCGAGAGGATCCCCGCGATCTTGCGTTGGGTGGGAAGGTCGGGGTAGTGGACCGGAATTGTGTGGATGTGGTTCCGATTTAAGGAAGGATTAGCAGCGCCTACATCGAGTTTCTCGAAGCCCATTGTTTGGAGAAAATAATACGCGAACTTCGGATCGCTGCCGTGAAAGTCCTTTATCCAAAGGCTGGTGTCATGCGGCCAGTAGTTATCTTCAGTATAAAAGACGGAACCGAGTGTGCCCTTGCGCCCAATCACCACGCCAGGCCCTTTAACTTTGTATTCGGCATGAGTCGATTTCGGTCCAGACGACGAGATGACTTTGTAAAGTCCCTCCCGCTGCTCCCTCTTTGTGATGTCGAAGCCACGTTGGAAAGTGAGGACTTCAACTAGCGGACATGTCTTCCAACCACTCTTCATACCCCTTCTAATATCTCCCCCACATTCTTCGCGATCAGCACTTCCAACTCTCGCGCTTCGGCATTCAGCACTTCGAGTTCCTCGTTCAGCACCTCCAATTTTTCTTTGAAATCTTCATCGCTCAACGTCTCCCCTTTTTCCACGCCAACGTAGCGCCCGGGATTGAGCGACCAACCTTGTGCTTCGATCTCGGCGCGGGTAGCAGCTTTGCAAAGCCCCGGAACATCAGCATACGCTCCATCCGAAAACACCTCGTTGATTTTATCTTCCGATCCGTGAGCGAACTCGGGAGCCTCACCACGGTAGAGCCGAGCGACATTGGCAAGAAACTCCAACTGGCTTGGCGTAAAATCACGATGGGCGCGGTCAAGCTGACGGAGGATATGCCGAGCATCGAGAAAAAGAACCGTGTCCTCCCTCGCCGTGCCAGCCTTTCCCTTATCCAAAAACCAGATCGTGCAGGGTAATGTAACAGTGAAGAAGAAGTTCGATCCTATAGAAACCATCACATCAACGTCGCCCGAGCGGACAAGTTGTTCACGGATGTCCTGCTCAGAAGCTCGGGCATCGGCAGCAGAATTCGCCATGACGAACCCGGCGCGTCCCTTCTCGTTCAGCGCCGCGTGGAAATGCTGGATCCAGAGATAGTTAGCATTGTCAGTGCGGGGAATCCCGAACCGGTAGCGAGGATCATCGGCGATTCGCTCCTTATCCACTTTGCTGACGTTGAAGGGAGGATTGGCGAGAACAAAATCGAAGCGTCCCGGGCAATCGTGCAAATCTTCGTAGTAAGTATTCCCCTGCTTAATGTCTCCGCTGAGTCCGTGAACGGAAAGATTGAGCCTAGCAAGGCGGCTCGTATCAGAGACACGCTCCTGTCCGTAAACCGAAATCTCCGAGGTCGGATTCTTGTGATGATTCTCCACAAACCGCGCCGACTGCACGAACATTCCGCCCGATCCACAAGCCGGATCATAGATGCGCCCATGATACGGCTCCAAGATCTCGACGATGAGCCGGACAAGACTCGTCGGGGTGTAGAACTCGCCCCCCTTCTGTCCCTCAGACATGGCGAACTTCCCAAGGAAGTATTCGTAAATCAGTCCAAAGGTATCGCCCTCCTTGTCCATGGGGATGGAAGCCATCACCTTGAGCAATTCCGCGAGTGTCCGGTTGTCGAGAATCTGATACGTCTTCGGCAAAACATCCGCCAAATCGGGATTCTCCTTTTCCACCGCTCGCATCGCATCGTTCACCGACTGCCCGAGTGCGCTGCCCTCAGGAAGATCGAGGAGATTCGCAAAACGAGCGTCATCTGGAAGAAACAGAACGCCTTTCGCGTGATAGTCGGCTGGCCCAATCTTCCTCCGCGACCCGGCTTTGGGTTGAATCTCATTGTGAACAAGAGAAAAACGAACATCCGCAAATCGCAAAAAGATCAGTCCGAGAACGATTGGCGAAAACTCAGAAGGCTTGAGATCCGCATTAGCCCAAAGCTGATTCGCGGCATCCCAAAGGCGGCTTTCCAGTTCAGCGTGGGAGTCAGAGGCGTCGGCGGGTTCAGTCCAGTGCATGTAGGGATTCGAGAGGTAGCGGGATGAGATGTGCGGCGAATACTCAACAGGGTTTACCGCATGATCAAACAGGGTTCAATCCTCAAATATCTTTTCACCTATCATCCGCACAAGAATCACGTTCCAGATATCATAATTTGCTACAGACCCGGAGAGGCTTGAATCCATTTTTACGCAAGCATCTAATCTTAAGACGTTGATTATTTCGGCGGGATTCCGCCTCTGAAAAATGTTCCTGAACAACCCGAATGTTCAAAAAAGAACGAATTCAGCCGCATTGATTGATCCTACTTTAGGAGGTTTACCACCTCTATATCAATAACTTACATACCCGTCGGAACAATTTTATCAAGAACGATTGTTCCAACTCACCGTCTCAAACTAGGAACAATTCCAAGAAGAATCCTCCATCCAGAGGTGACACCCAACTCACCGATTTGTTCCGCTCACGATTCATACGCATAAAAGTCATTCAGGCGCAGCGCTAATGAATCCCCTGCTACAAGATTAGCAAACAGGGCTTCATATCGCCCCGGATATGCTCTTGGAATATACGGCGCTATGCCTTTTGCTTGTGGATCGTCCGTTCTACAAAGCGATTCGGTTGCACCTTCTCAGAAAAGGTATGCCCGGCACTTACCTCATCCAAGGCGAATAGCGCGAGTTTCGGAGATGGAATCGAATTCAAAATAGCCCAATTCTCGACGATCAGGCAAAGGCAGCTAGTTTGAACAATTTGTATTCATGCTAGTGACCATTTCCGACCTATTTGGGAGGCAAAAGAATCGCACTATCCAGCATTACCTTTTGGTAACGAATAATCCGCCAATTCGCCTCAAATCAGCACGTTTTCCCATCAACTTGCATTACGTGACTAACGCAATACAAAGAATGAACATTACGCGATGCACGCAATAAATAGGGACCTTGTTACGCGAGTCGCGCAATGAACGATGAATCTCGTTGCGTGACTCACGTAACAAATACGATCACCGGTGACCATCGGAGCGTCCACTTGAAATCGAACTGGATCGCCGACAACCTATACGCAGTAATGGTTTCAAGAGAATCCAGCCAAGCCCCTCATACTCTCCAGGCGCAGAATGTATCGTATTCCCCCACCGGAATGATTAGGGAGGGGGGGGGGGGGGGGGTCGTGTACGCGAGGGGTTTCACACGGGTTCGACTAATCTCACATAGCGCGGCCCTCTACGAATCCAGTTCACCTGCCGCTATTGCCAAAACGTAAAATTCATAGCTCGCCTCTCCCTGTTATCCAACTGCGAATGACTCAAGCTATTCGAACGAAACAAATGTTCACACGAGACTAGATTTCTCTCTTGGACTCCACGTCAGCGATGATCTTTGCCAAGGAGACATCCAGCGCATTTGCTATCGCTTGAAATACGAAAAGTGAACCAGTGATTTTTTTCGCCTCGATCCGACTGACCGTTGATCGATGAACACCCGCCTTCTGCGCTACACTCTCATGAGAAAGGCCCAGCTCAATCCGACGTTTACGTAAAACGTCAGTCACTTCAGAAACGACTCTCTCGGGATTTGCCACACATGATTTTAGAGTTGCGTCTGTCCCACTCCTACGTGCATATTTGCACGTCATGACTCAACGAGTATTTTGCTTCATTCTCGGACTTATCTGTCTCACTACTTCAGCGCAAGAAGTAGAGAAAATATCTTTCTCGACCATCACTGGGAAAAAGTATGAGAGCGTCAAGGTAACCCGAGTAACGCCAAATTCGATTCAGGTTATGAGTTCCTCCGGAATCACGAGAATTGCGATGACTGAGCTTCCAGCCGAATTGCAGGTGAAGTATGGATACGATCCTGAGAAGGCTTCTCAATTCGCAAAGCAGGACGCCGCACGACAAAATGCGATTCGTCAGCAGTTAGCCCAAGAACGTCAGCGTATGAATGCAGCGCAGGAGAGCAATTCTGTGGCTGTTTCAACCCCAACTCCACAACAGACCGGCAAGTGGGTGCAAACGAATGAATACACGCCGGAATTCAACGATCTACAAAACAAAGCAGAAGCGGCAGCTGGAGGTAGAAAAATAAGTGGTTCGGACAGGAAATCCGGAGCCGTTTACACTCAAGGTCGATTTCGAGGGAAAACTAAAGCCGAACTGGTTGAGATCGTTAAATCCGAGTATCGGAGAATCTACCCCGGAAAATCCTATTTCGTTCTCAGACTGGTATCCGAAAGTTCACCCGCGTCCCCAACGATGAGTGCATCCAACACTGAGATTCTCACATCGGAGATCGAAGCACTGGAATTGGAAGTCGAAGCACTCGAATACGAGATCACCGCATTATCAGCAAGCAACGATCCGGATGACAGCATGAAGTTCGTCGCAGCTCAGCAGAAGAGAGACGCCAAAGGTAAGCTATTAGTGCTAAAGAAAAAGCAATTGAGTGGTGGACGATAAATCCCGACCGCATTTCAAATGACGGACGAAGAACAAGAGGCTATCCGGAAGAAATACTGCGAGGAAGTCGGCGAGTTATTGGCTCAGGATTCAGAAGCCTACGTCCTTTTCAATGGCAGAGTTGACGAAGCGTTTCAAACGGGCTTTTCTGAAATGCGATCCTATCCAATCACTGAGATTCTGAAATATATTACCGGGAACAATTTCATCATTCTGGAACGGATTCTTGAGTGGGCCAAAAACGCGGATCGAGAGCAGAGAATGGTCTGGAGCTTCTTCATTCCTACACCTGCCTGCTAAGGAGGTAGATCTTGCACTCCGACCTGCTTTGTTCACTTTGTTCACTTTGTTCACTTTGTTCACTTTGTTCGAACGAACGGCACGAACAAGGTGAACCTATGTTGTTCGTTCTGTTCGCGCTCTTTAAGCGCGAACAGAACGAACAATCAGGACTTGAAGTTATCGCTCCTGCGGTATTTTCTTTCTTCGCATTCAACGACGAGTCCCGTCTCGTAACACTCCTTTTTCAGCGCATAAAATCGCGTCTTACCAATCGAGAGTTCCACCTTAGCTCTCTTCTCCCATTCTCCAGATTTGAGTTTATCTTTCTCCAGAATTGCCGCCACTTCCTTGGCCGAAGCATTCCGTGTATATCTGGGCACGCTTGCTAAACGCTCAGTGGCACTAAATCGCGGAAAATTCCATTCAACGCAAAAGCTAGGCAGAGGTTCAAAATTCCGGAGTGTTGCAGTTACCGTGAAGAGATTACTATTCTGACCAACCAAATCCAAGATTACATCAGGATCCCTCGCGAACACACCAGAACCACTTGCACGATCTAAGCTGCCCTTCGAAGTCTGCCTCCCTTTCGAATGGTGGTGTGCAAGAGCAATAGCAGCTCCCGTTTTACAAGTAAGGATTTCCAACTCGCGGAAAAGATCGCCAATATCTCGGGCTGAATTCTCATCTCGATTTCCGAGAATCTTATATATTGGATCAATGATAATTAAATCGTATGCCAGGTCTTTATTTTCGAGGATTGCTATAAGGCGAGGTATGAACTTCTCAACCTCTTCGGTATGCCCTCTCAGGTTGAGAGTATCAAAACATTTAGGGACTTTGCCTTGCCGCTGAGAAGCGTTCACCTTTTTGATTCGAGAAGTTATGAAACACTCGTCGATCTCCATGTTAACCAATAAGACTCTTCCCTTCTTACAACTCATCCCAAAAAATTCGCTACCTCCCGCCATGGCTAGCGCGAGATCGAGCAAGGCCCATGATTTACATGACTTTGATCCGCCAGTAAGAAGAAGCTTCTCCCCCCTGTGCAATAACCCATTGATCAGGACTTCAGGAAGCGGTGAATCGCCTTCAATAAGCTTCCTCGCTGAAATAATTTCTGGAAATTGGTTTTCCGATCTTTTGATACCTTTCAGTGCCTCAATATCGGTCTGAATTGATTGAACAACATCTTTTGAAGCCCCGCCATTGAGAGCGGAGTTATAAGCCTTTGCAGCACTTTCCGCGAGACTCCGCTTTCTCCATGCTTCTTCTATCAACCCAGTGAAAAAAGGAAGAATCTTAAGAGATGGAAGTTCATATTTGGCTTCCATTAAGTCAGCTATCCGACTCCTACCGCCCACTCGCTCTAGATTGCCATCACTCTCAATGTTTGTCTGCAGCTCGACAAAGGTTACGGGCCTTCCCGCCTCAACAATCGCAACTATAGCAGCAAACAAGATTCTGTTTTTTTCTACGTAAAACTCATGCTCTAAGTGAAGAACTTCTGGCACGACAGCTTGAGGATTATGAAACATTGCCGAGAGAACAGCAATTTCAGCATCCGCATTGAAGGGAAGCGGTTTGTCCGGATTAACGATTGGCTTTTCCATTGGAAGGTTCTTGGTAACCGCTTGAACTAGCTTTGATTATCCTCCGAAAGGTTCTCCTCGATGAACTCCTTTAAGGAAGGCATGTGAATCAGCCTGATCCCCCTGGTTCGGTCATCGTCCTTCAGGACAGCTGATCGAATTTTGCCATCCTTGATTCTCGGGTAGAACCAAGAACGCTTGAAGCCCGTGACGTCGCAAGCGAACTTCAACCGCTTCCAGCCTTCCCACGGGTCAATATTTACAGATTCGTTATTCTCTTTCATGAATGTTAATGATGTTGTTTTACATTGAAAGAGGGGCGATTCTCACTCGTGGACAGTTTTGAGCCAGATCCGAAGAGAAAGTTGCCCTTAGTTCGATTCGGAGAAGACATCGTTGATGCAGATCCAACTGAAAAGGTTGCCTTAATCCGCTTTGCTAAGGTCATTGGCGTTTCACGAAATACCGCTAGACGCCTGTTCCAGAGAAATGTCTTCCCAGACGATTGGGTCGAAGAAACGCCCGGCGGAAAATGGTTTGTCTGGGTCAATCCAGAACGAATAGAAACTGCTAAAGCAAACTATCGAATCTGGAAGGTCTACGCTAGAAAACCTGAAGCAGCAAAATCGCTACCCGACGACGATTCAATCGGCACCTTAGTCGTCGACCTACTTGAGATCAGAATATTGAGAAAATCCGCTGATGCGCGAACCTATTATGAGTTCGCCCAACTGTTCTGCTCAAATCGAGGCTATGCCGAGTTCAACAAACTCCAAGGCCAGCTGAATCAGCTCTCAGAGTCGCCTGAAGGATGTGCCATGATATTAATCGCCAAAGCGCTGCTTGAATTCAAGAAGCACTTCAACAGTTTTGATCTTGAACCATCAGCGAAGGAGCTGGCCGAACTCCTCGATACAAGCGTGGCATCCCTCTACCGAAAACCGTATGGGAAAGGCTCAATAAAGGCCGCCAGAAAATGGCTGTCTGGCCAGTTGCAGGCAGGCTCGGTATCTGATCTCGAAACGCTCACAGAAAGGTTGATGAGAGTGCCAACTATCGACGAGATCAGAGCAGAGCTAATTTGCTCGGAGTCACGTGCGTTAGACCTTCTTGAAGCAATGGAATCAACGCCCTTGGATCCCATTTCATTGCCCGAAGAGTTCCTCACTTCAGCAGATGGTTTCTCAACCAAATCACAGCCTTTCAGCCGAGATCTTACTGATGGCGAAAAAGAACTGAAGCGAAGCCGCGACAATGCGAGAACCTCACAAGAAAATCAATTTGTCCCAGTATGGTCGTTATCTGAAGATAACGATAAAACCCTCTTCCTAAACGCGGAGCCAAAGAGAGCAAGAGAAACGGTAACCGAGTTCAGGGACGGCAAAAAAAACGTCTCAGAAAGAGAATTGAAATGGGCATTTCGAAAGATCAAAGAGAGGAAAACGCCACTCGGTTGCCTAATGCAATTTGGTCCGAGTTACACATCCAGAATTTTTCACCCTCAGAAAATTTGCGATGATAATCACCTCCATCTTGATCTAGCACTAAAGGCTCTCATCAGAAAATGCTTCGCCATCGCTCCCCTGAAGGACTCCACCTTGTACGCTGATCACGAAAAGCTGCTAAAAGAAGGCATCAAACTTTGGGAACTGACATCGGAGGAGGTAGATCTCTTGAATATCGAATACAGAGAGCTACAAGACTAAACCTTGCCATCATCCGAATCAGCCAGCGACGGCAGACTACTCATTGCTCCCTTGAGACGCTCCCGATCAAGGTGCGTATATATTTTATGGGAATCGGCATCATCATGCCCCGTCAATTCATGTCTTAACTCGGCATCTACGCCCGTGTTCGCGAGAGCTGATACAAACGAGTGACGAAGTGAATGAAATCCTTTTGCTGAAACTTTTCGCCCGGCTTGTCCCTTTTTTCGAGTTCGCTTAACCATTGGATCCACCCCCGCTGCGCTCATTAAATCCGTGAAGCTTGAGCTTAATCCCCCTCTTCCCCCAGTAGGACGCTTCGCTAAATTAGGGAATACGAAAGATTTCCCATCATCACTCGATGGATACTCGGTGAACACATTGAGAAGAGCCGGATGAACAGGAACCTCTAATTGCTTCTTATGCTCCTTCTTCCGAGGTTGCTTCATCGGCTCCACCAAAATGACGCCGCCGTTCAGAAGATCCACATCCGCCCACTTGAGATTCGCAATATCGCGGAGACGCAAGCCCGTGTAATACCCAATTTGAATAGCAAGCGCCCACTGGGGATCTGAATGTGCGATAAGGGCCTTAATCTCATCAGCTGAAAACGGTATGCGTTTTACTGAGTCCTCTTTGGGCAGAAAGTCCAGCCCCTCCGCTGGATTCCGCAGCAAAACGCCTTCTGAGACGGCAGCACGAAAAGCACTCGATACAGATTTTTGATATTGTCCCACCGTTTTCCCTGTTCGCCCTTCATCATGCAATTGATCTCGCCACCTTCGAATATCCTGAGAACTCACTGCCTCAATACGATTGTCAGCTCGATCCCCCAGCCACGTGGCAAAGGTATCAACCGCGAGACGATACAGAGCGTAAGTCGCTGGCTTCACAGTCCTATTCTTTCGAGCCAACCACTCATCGAACCATGCCCTTGTCGAGTAGGTGAGAATTTCGGATCCGTTTGCTATGGCATAAATTTCCATCAAGCACTTCCGAGCCATCGGTTCAGACAGGGTTCCCCGAACAGCTTCCTGAGTCGCCTCTGTTACAATTTGAAGTAGCTTTGCACTTTTCTCATCGCCCGTGCCCAACTCTTCACGAGTAGCGCGTTCGATCTCATCGGCTGCTCTCTCAGCTTTCTTCTTTTCAAGCTGCTTCGTGTTCCGCTGAAATTGTTTCAAGGAAACTTCACCTGAATCCTTATCGGGGACAGGAATTCGGAATGTGCAGTACCAATATTTCGAGTCTTTTCGTCTGTGAACGCTGGCCATTTGGTAACATAACGGTAGCATGTTATTCTTGTCAATTAGATCAATATCGACACAACCCGTATACCACAGGGAATTCAGAACCTGTAAAACCCTATGGAACAAAATCCTGGGTTCGAGTCCCAGTCTGTCCACTTCCTTTGATAATCAACGAGTTATGCCGGTTCCGGCGTCCCGCACACCACCGGTGATAACAAATCCAATAGTGTCATTGGTGTTCTGCGAAGCTCTGAGAGCTCACTAGCCACAGGAAAATTTGGGCTATTTTCGGGTCTCCACCAAAGTTTGGGGACCGCTCTTTTTATTCGCATTCTACGATGGCTCCCACGCGTTGGTTTACAAAACTCTCGAAGCCCTCTGCGGATAGCGATTCCACTTGGGCTCGGATGAGTTTCATTTTTCGGTGAAAGCCTTCGGTGATGCCATCGATTTTACTGAAGCGCCACAGGGAGACGATGGGGTTCGGATGAGTGCGGTGCGGAGTGAGGTCGCTCGTCGACGGCCCCGATGTCGCGAACGGAGCGCTCCTGATTGCGCCTTAGACGCAAAGTATTGAAGCCACCTTGCTCTTTAACCTCTGCCACTCGATCCCCTGTGATTCCGATTCGTTGTCTCAACTTTGACATGAGTGAACTCATGTTCGTTTTTAATCATGTTCCTATTTTTTGAAGGAGAGTCTCCTGCAGAGAAACCACCTCACTCTGTTTTAACAATTTGATTACCCCCACGCCTCTTCCCGCGCCATTCTTAACACGACGCGGCCTCGGGAAGCCCCATTCGACTGCGCTTCTGAAACCTCGAATAGCCTATGAGGTAAGCGATACTACCTTTGGATTTCTGAAGACCCTCCGTCTAATCGCGTATCGCAATGCCGTCGGGGTTGAATTAGCACTCGAACCGATCTTCATGCGAATCGGCTCATTCTAACGCTTAACTAAATTTTCTAACGCGTAGCTAAATTCAAACAGAACTATACCCGCGGAGTGATACGCGTCCGCTGGACCCACTCGTTTTTTTTCTCGTCACTGATTTTACCCTGCCGGTAGACGTTGATGAGGATCCCGATCGCAAGAAAGCTGATCAAGAGAGAGGACCCACCATAGCTGACGAAAGGAAGCGTGAGACCAGTATTAGGGATCATTGATGTCGTCACCCCGATATTCAGGAACGCCTGGAAAGAGAGAAACCCGACGAGGCCAATTGAGAGGATCATCCCGAACCGGTCCGGTGCATGAAAAGCAATTACGAATCCACAAACAGCGATCGTAATGAAGGCGACCACGATTCCAATCGTGATTGCCAAGCCCATCTCTTCACCAATCATTGGAAAAATGAAATCGGTATGTGCGAAAGGCATGTAGAGCATCTTCAAGCGTCCTTCGCCGACACCTCGCCCGCTTATTCCACCCGATCCGATCGCCATCAGTGAAATCCACTGCTGAAAGCCGGCACCGAGACGGTATTTCTCCGGGTCCAAAAATGCCATGATCCGCTCCATACGGTCCGGAGCATAACTCAACATGGCGAGGAATCCGGCAACACCGGTCATTCCCAGTCCCGTAAGAAATTTCCAATTTACTCCCACGACAAAAAGAATCAGCAGGCTTGTCGCTGAGAGAACCGCAGTGGTACCGATGTCCACTTCAAACAAAATCAAAGCGATCGGAACCCCAATAATTGCCAAAGGGTAGGCAAATCCACGTAAGAAATGAGAGCCGCTGTCCGGATAGCGTGAAAACCAATAGGCAAGAAAAATAACCACCGCAATCTTGCCCAACTCTGACGGCTGAATCTGAAACGAACCGAAACCGATCCAACGCCGCTCACCATTTATTTCCTGCCCCACTCCGGGCAGGAAACAGAGCATAAGCAGAAAGCACACTCCCCCAAGTATAAGCCATACATTCTTCTTCCAAAATCGATAATCAAACATCGCCGCCCACCAGCAGGCGCCGACTCCAAGAAGCAACCACACCCCTTGACGCTTTGCTTCACGATAACCATCACCCGCGTCGGCATGAGCACTGAACACGCAGGTACTGATCAACATGACACACCCGATAATAATCAGGAATGAAACGGCTGAGAGAAGGAGTGCGAGACTTTTTCGGTGCATTTATTAGGGCTGTCGAAATTGAAAGGAATTAGTTGGGAGCAGGTATTTTCAGAGACTGTCCGATCTGCAGTGACTCAGGCTTATTGATACCGTTCGTCTTCATCAACTCGCTAAACGAAACATTAAACTTTCTCGCAATTCCCCAAGCAGTATCCCCATTCTTTACCGAATAACTGCTCACGGATCGAGCAGGAGTCGGTTTTGATTGAGCGAGCTTCTCGGGAGTAGGCGGCACTGCGGAGACGGCATTTCCGGTTGGAATGTCGAGCCAGCGACCGGGATAGAGTTCGTTATCCGAATTAATGGCATTTTTTTGGCGAAGCGCCTCTGTGGGAACACCGAGCTCTTTCGCAATCTCAGAAAGCTTGTCCCCTGCCTGGACTCGATACTGGTTCTCCTTCGCCGGGTCCTGACGAAGTGGAACGGGAACGGCTTGGGGCTTCGCGAGAGCCGGGGCATCAGTCACGTTATTGGCCACAACCGTATTAGCTTGCACGACGTTTTTCATGCTTGCCTTCGATGAAGAGATGGTGATACCGCTCACATCCGATGCCTTGTCGATCATCTTGAAAGCGATGATTCCGCCGATCGCTACCGCATGCAGCAACAGTACGACTGTGAAAATTCGAGTAAGGCGAATGTCAGGTGAATCGAGGTACCAGCCCTGCTCTTCCGTAACGTTGGCGGAAAGACGAGTTTTTGCTCTCACCATTCCCATTAACCCTTTTCGGGATCCTTTTGCGGTTCTGCGGTTTCTTCTTTTGTTGCTCATGATGATTGTTGGTTGTTGGTGAAGAAAGTTATAAATTGGCGACGGCGTCCCTGAAGGCATCTCCACGAGCCTCGTACCCGGAAAACATGTCAAAACTAGAGGTGCCCGGAGAGAAAAGAACGACATCCCCTTCACTTGCAGCAGCGAATCCTCTTTCGGTTGCGGCAGCGAGATTCTCAGCTTGCTCACATGAAACAAGAGAGCTCCAATGCTGAAGAATAGACGGGGCAACCTCCCCGATGCAGACAGCGTGTTTCACCTTGCTGGATACGAGTTCGTTCAAAGTAGAATAATCGAGCCCCTTTTCCTTCCCGCCGACCAAGAGAACAACGCGTTCATCCTGACTCGAGAGGGCACTCTCGAGAGAATGCAAATTGGTGGATTTCGAGTCGTTGACAAAAGTCACCCCGCCTTTCACTCCCACCTTCTCACATCGATGAGAGGGAGGCAGAAATGCCTGCAATGTCGGAACAATTGCTTCGCGCTGAATCGAGAGATGATCAGCAACCGCGAGGGCCACCATCATGTTCTCAGCATTGTGTCGGCCCTGAAGTTCGCAGGAGGAAAAATCAAAGCGCTCTGCGGAACCCAGATGACAGATCTCTTTGTCCGAATAGTAGTAGTCACTTTCGGGCTCAAATGCGGAGAACTCAATCTGCGGCCACTCTGGCGCTATCTCGACTCCTTTTCTGACAATCGCGACGGCCTCGTCTGAGCGATTCATGAAAAGCCGCGCTTTCGCTGCCCGGTAGTCTTCGACCGAATCATAGCGATCCATGTGATCCGGAGCGAAGTTTAACCAAATGGCAATTCGCGCGGAGAACGATGAAATCGTCTCCAACTGGAACGAACTCAATTCGAGAACTACCCAGTCATAGACCTCTCCTAACCGAACCACCTCGCTGAAAGGCAGTCCAATATTTCCAGCGGCAACAGCCTTAAGACCTGCTCCGTTCAACATCTCAGTAATCAGTGCGGTCGTTGTCGTCTTTCCATTCGTACCGGTAATGGCAATGATCGGAGCCTTGTTCGCGCGGAAGGCGAACTCAATCTCCCCAACTAACTCGTCCGAGGCGTCTGAAAAAGCGCGGGCAATGGGCCATAACAAAGAAATCCCGGGACTCATCACCGTTAAGTCATAGTGGGCGGTAGGAGCAAGCGCCGCCTCACCTGTTCTCAAAGTGACACCGATCCCATTGAACCGCTCGACCGCAGCACTAAGCTTTTCACTGCTACCGCTATCGAACGCATCAACCTGAGCACCGCAAGCCAACGCAAGTTCGGCCGCGGCCAAACCGCTTCCTCCTGCGCCAAGAACCGCAATACTCTGACCTTTCAAATTCATACTAACGAAGCTTTAATGTCATCAGGCCGATCATCGCCGCAATAATTGAAATAATCCAAAAGCGGTTAATGACTTTGCTTTCCTCCCAACCGGATAGCTCAAAGTGATGGTGAATCGGCGACATCTTGAAAATGCGTTTCCCGGTCGTCTTAAAGCTGGCGACTTGAAGGATCACAGACATCGCTTCCATGACGAAAACAAATCCAACGATCACGAGAAGAAGTTCCTGCTTACAGCAGATTGCAACCATTCCGAGTATTCCACCAATCGAGAGAGAACCCGTATCCCCCATGAAGACACGCGCGGGGTGGCAGTTAAACCAGAGGAACCCGAGCCCTGCCCCGGCGAGAGCAGCACAGAAAATGGCGACTTCCCCCGCATGCTTGTTGTAGGGCACCCGCAGGTAGTCTTCGGCAATGATCTGGTGACCGGCGACGTAGGTGAAAATAGCGAAAGTCGCAGCGGTCGTCACGGTACAACCCGCAGCCAAACCATCGAGCCCATCGGTCAAATTCACCGCGTTGGAGCATCCAATAATCACAAGAGGAAGGAACACAAAAGTGAATACGCCCATATCCTGAATCACCGGGGACTTCACAGACGGAAAATACAATTGTCGAATGTAGGACCCTGTATCGGGATGAAAATAGAGGAAGCCAACCGCAATCAAAGAAATGACTAACTGGACAAGTAACTTCACCTTCCCCCTAACCCCAACAGAGTTTTTCTTCGTCACTTTCAAGTAGTCATCGAAGAAACCAAGGAGCCCCGTCCCGATCGTGACAAACACAAGAGCCTGAATGAATGGGTTGTTAAACCTTGCCCAGAGCAAAGCCGAGATGAGAACAGCGCCGACGATTAGAATTCCACCCATCGTTGGGGTTCCCGTCTTGGCACCATGCAATTCAGCCAACTGGTGGACCTCTTCCTTTGTCCGGAGAGGCTGACCAATTTTAAGTGCCGTGAGCTTCAAAATGACACGATTGCCGAGAAGAAGACAAAGAAGAAAAGCAGTCAGCGCGGCACCAGCAGCACGAAAAGTCTGATACTGGAAAACGTTAAGTATCTCAAGATGCTCATAGGCATCTTTAAATTGATGTAAGTAATACAACATAGTGAAATTAGTTTAGTAAGGTAATTACTTTCTCCATCGCAGCAGCTCGGCTCCCCTTCACAAGAAGAAGATCTCCCGCTTTAAGGAAGCGGCGAAGGTATTCGGCTGCTTCACCGTGATCAGTAAAATTTAGATTCTCGCCCTTGAGGCTGGCGGCCCCCTCATTAATCAGAGCGGCACGTTCTCCGACCGTGATCAGAACTTCGACCCCGCTCTCAACAACACGCTCACCAAGGCGCCGATGCTCGACCTCTTCGTGCTCACCGAGTTCCCCCATGAATCCGAAAACGGCGATCTTTCGACCAATCACATTTTCCTCATCAACCGCGAGAAGCGCTGCCTGCATTGAGTCAGGATTCGCATTGTAGCTGTCATCAAGAACCGTGACGCCGTTGATCAACAACTCCTGGAGTCGACCAGCCGTTATTTCGACAGTAGAAAGCTTCTCGGCAATATCGGACGCGGAGATCCCCCTTTTCAAGCCAACCGCGGCAGCGAGAAGCGCATTCATCACCATGTGTCTCCCGCGAACAGGAAGACTGACTCTGACATCATCACAAAGAGTTGAATGAAGCGTAAACTCTGTCCGCCCTCCCTTTAGAGAGACGACCTTGTGCGCCTGGACGTCACCGCCGTCAAAACCGACACCGACCATTTCACAAGCGACTTCCTTTCCTACGAAAGAGAAATACTCATCCGACTGAGGCATGACACAAAACCCATCAGAAGAAACCGCAGCAGGCAGGCAGGCCTTCTCAGCAGCAATTGCCTCGCGCGTCTTCATGTGCTCAATGTGTGCCGTTCCGATATGAGTGATTACCGCCGCATCGGGCTGTGCGATCTCGGCGAGCACTTCAATCTCCCCCGGATGATTCATTCCCATCTCCCAAACACCGTATTGATCGTCGCTCGAACCCGATAGAATCGTTAGAGGCAGTCCGATGTGATTATTGAGATTCCCATTCGTCTTATTCACCTGACCATCCGCTTCGAGGACAGCGCTGAGGAAATCCTTAGAGGAGGTCTTTCCATTGCTCCCCGTGACACCAACAACAAACTGACCACGATTCGAGCGACGATAATTCAGAGCCATTGCCTGCAAACCGGCGAGAGTGTCTTTGACCCGGATTATCCCTCCTTCAAACGACTCAGTAGAGAGCGGTAATTCACTGACCAGAATCGCGGAAGCACCATTACCGGCGACTTCTGAGAGAAAATGGTGAGCGTCAAAGCTTTCTCCTTTCAAAGCCACAAAAAGCTGACCTGAAACCACTTTTCGAGAGTCAGTTGAAATGGAATTAATGACCGAAGAGGGACGACCTTGAATGAGCGCACCGCCGACCCATTCGGCAATCTGCAATTGAGAAACAGCAATCACCCCTCCCCCCTCTCTGCCCTTTGGTTGATGCAGCTCTTCGCCACCTTTCGATCATCAAAGTCGTGCCGAATGCCGTTCACTTCCTGATAAGCCTCATGACCTTTTCCCGCAATAAGAACAATGTCTCTTTCGCCGGCCAGATTAATCGCCTCGTTGATTGCACGACGTCGATCCTCGATCACTTCATATTCAGACTTAAGAAAACCCTTCTCCGCATCATCAAGGATTTGAAGAGGGTCCTCCGTTCTCGGGTTGTCGGATGTTAAAATGCTGTAGTCACTTCCTTCCTCAGCGGCAAGAGCCATTTGCGGGCGCTTCAGCATGTCTCGGTCTCCACCACAACCAAAGACAGTGATAATGCGATTCGGCGACAATCCGCGCAGAGTCCGAAGAACGTTAACGAGAGCATCAGGAGTGTGCGCGTAGTCAACGAAAACGCGGTAATTAATCTGCCTTCCACTGACTGCCTCGAGGCGCCCGGGAACTTGCGGAGCGTCTGCCATTTTGCTTATGACCTCCCGCAGGTTCAAGCCAACAGCGTGCGCCGAAGCGATTGCCGCAACCGTATTGTAAACATTGAAATCCCCAATCAGCGGCGTCCTGACAAGAAGAGAACGCTTTTTATACCTCAAGGCAAACTGGGTCCCGTTAAAATCAGAACGAATATCGCCAATCAGAAAATCGGAACCGGCAGATCGACCAAAGCTCACTTTTTTCATCCTCTCGAAAGAGAGCTTCATGAGACGATCGCCATAGATATCATCAACATTGATGATAGCGATACCACTTTTGGCAGACTCGTGTTCCATCTGAGAAAAGAGCAGCTTCTTCGCCTCGAAGTACGCATCCATGTTGGAATGATAGTCGAGATGATCCTGCGAAAGATTCGTGAACACACCGACATTGAAAGCAACGCCCTCAACTCGCTTCTGGGCGAGGCCGTGAGAAGAAACCTCCATGGCAACACCTCGACAGTCAGCCTCCCTCATTTCACGAAGTAAGCGATGCAGATCAGGTGCCTCCGGTGTCGTATGAGGCGCATCATAAAACTCCTCACCCGTCGCATAGTGAACAGTCCCAATCATACCCGCGCGGTGCAGAACAGACTGCAGCAGATAGTGGACAAGAAATGCAGTCGTAGTCTTACCGTTCGTCCCCGTAATCCCGACAACGGGAAACTCCAACGAGGGATTACCCTCAAGGTTAGCCGCAATTCTAGCCATCGCTCCGCGAGCATTCGAAACATGTAACCAAGTCCCTGTGAACTCAGCGGGATACGGCTTCTCACTCACGATCGCGACAGCTCCGTTCTCGATCGCAGAACCGATGAACTCATGACCGTCGCTGCCAACTCCTTTAAGAGCACAAAACACGCCCCCGGATAAGACTTTTCTCGAGTCATAAAAGACTCCTGACACGTCAATATCAATCGGTCCGGAAACCGATTTCACATGAATAGACTCAATTGCATCTTCTAATTTCATTCCCCTGTAATCGCAGCAAGCTTCGCTTCATCCTCAGCAAGAAGCTCCTCCGGTTTATCCGGCTTAATATTTAAAATTTTTACAGCATCCTCAGAAATCGATTTGAAGACAGGCGCGGCAACGGACCCACCGTAAACTTCCTTTCCGTCGACCCTCGGATCATCGATCACAATCAGTCCGACGAGCTCTGGATCATTCGCAGGAAGAAACCCCATGAACGATACAATGTATCGCCCCTCGGCATAGCCAACGTTCTCAATATGCTTCCGAGCAGTTCCCGTTTTCCCGGCCACCGAGAAACCAGCGACCCGTCCTTTTGAACCCGTTCCGGTATCCATCATAGCGTCCATCATACAGACTTTTACCTGATCCGCCGCTTTCTCACTGATAACACGGCGACGAGCTCTCAAATCGCTCTTTTTAAGCGTTGCCTCGCGGTCACTGGCCATCGTCCCTGAAATCATTGTGGGGGGGAGATAAACACCCTTGTTAGCAATAACACTGCAGGCCATTACCATTTGAATAGGTGTCACGGCAACCTCGTAGCCAATGACCTGACTGGAAAAGGAAGTCCTCGACCATTCCTTGACAGGAAAGACCTTTCCCCTCGCTTCAGCGGTGAGCTCAATGCCTGTCTCCCTACCGAATCCAAACTGACCCATATAGTGGTGATAAACGTCTTTATTCAGTGGTCTCGCAATCAGGTAAGCTCCGATATTCGAAGATTTGGCAAAAGCCATACGAGCCGTTAAATGCCCGTAGGGGTGATGATCTTTAAGTGGGTACCCATCTAGCGTGTAATTACCCTGGTGGCAGTTCACTTCGCTGGAAGGACTTGCGAGGCCTCTATCGAAAGCGCCACCATAGCCGACCACTTTGAAAGTTGAACCAGGCTGATAAAGGTCTGTCACGGCAGGATTCCGCCGAAGAGGATCCATACCCCGAATACCTTCCCTCGTTGCGAGATCGAAATGGGGACGACTCGCCATTGCGAGAACCTCCCCGCTCTTAGGGTTCATCCAGATCGCAGTGACTTTCTCCGGGCGAAACCTGTCAATGATTCCGTCGAGCTCTCTTTCAACACTCGCCTGCAAGGCCATATCAATCGTCAGATAAACATCTTTCCCCGGAACCGGCTCTACCTGAAGGCCACGATAGGCAAGAATCTCACGGCGCTTACGATCCCTCTCACAATACCGATAGCCGGGGGCTCCAAGCATCTCTTCATTGAAGGTTTTCTCAATACCTGAAACTCCGTTTCCATCCTCATCGACGTAGCCAATCACTTGAGTCAGCGAGAGTGGACTGGGGTAATAGCGACGTTCACCCCGCTTGAGGTAGAGGCCCCGCAAATTCTTTTCGTCGAGGAGTTTCTCAATCTGACGCGCAAAATCATCCTCAATGTTCCGCGCAAGAATAACCGGACCGCCGTCGCTCTCCTTGAGGGAACGTGAGATTTCATGTGCCGGTACGCGAAGAACTTTAGCGATCGACTCAGCGACATAGCTCCGATATTGACTGATTACTTCCGCCGGGAGATAACGCTTCCGCACCGCCTGAGGACTTTGCTTATCCCTAGTCGCGAGCCCGATACAGGCCTGCCCGGGATCCTGAAGATGATAAGGATCAGCAACAAGAGAGAAAACCGTCTGACTGCGCGCCAACAACTCACCCTCACGATCAAAAATACGCCCGCGCTGCGCGTGAAGCGTTTCCTTATACTCGTAGTGTGAACGAGCCTCAGCACTTAACGACTCCCCATAAAACGCTTCCAACTGCAACAAGCGAACACTCAACGCCGAAAGGAGACACACCAATAAAGCGCATGCTACCGTCAATCGTCTTTTAATTCCCTTATCCAAAACTCAATTTTAGTAAGCACTGGCAACGGGAAGAGCCCCGCTAGCGCCAGGCACCATTTCTATTACCTTCTTTGTATCGACTTCTTTCAAATCACTTTGAACCCAACGAAGCCTCCTTGATAATTCCTGGCGATCACGAACTGCTGCAATCCGAAGCTCCCAAAGTTCAATTTCCTGATCAAGAGCCGTGATCGCCTCCTCTGCCCCGCGTATACCGTCTCCCTGAATCACGTGTTGATTGCGAACCAAAACGAACCCAACCCCGATCGCAAGCAAAAGCACAGCCCCCAAAACGAGCCTCGAAATGGCGAGCCAGTGAATACGATGTCGGTATCGGTTTCTTTTCTCCATGACTTTACAGTTTGATTGCGACCCTCAGCTTAGCGCTGCGGGCTCTCGGGTTGCTCGCCACCTCTTCTTTTGTCGGTATGATCGCTCTCCGTTGTGGCAACTGGAGGCAATACTCAGGATTCTCACGTGGCTCGGGCCACTCCGGCCGATCCAAAAAAGGAGTACTGCGACGACGCATAAAGTGCTTCACAATGCGGTCCTCGAGCGAATGAAAGGTGATAATCGAAAGCACCCCACCCTCGGAGAGGTGATCGAGGGAGTTCTCGAGAGCGTTCTCCAACGCCTCTAACTCGCGATTCACGGCAATACGAATCGCCTGAAAAACGCGTGTTGCTGGATTCTTCTTCGACACTTTGGGTATTACCCGGGAAATGATATCGACCAATTCAGAAGTGCGGTTAATCGCACCTTGCTCGCGAGCTTTCTCAATTGCTTTAGCCGCGCGAAAAGCATGACGCTCTTCGCCATATTCACGAAAAATTCGGGTCATTTCGTCGACCGACCAATCGTTAACAAGGTCTCGAGCAGAAAACTCCGCCCTGTCATCCATCCTCATGTCGAGGGGACCATCGAAACGAAAAGAGAAACCTCTCTCGGGATTGTCGAGCTGCTTCGAGGAGACTCCCAAATCCAGAAGAATTCCATCCACCTGCTCGACGCCCACTTGCGCGAGCAATGAACTAATCGCCTCAAAATTCCCCCTCACGGTCAGAAACTGATCCCCATACGCCTGCAACCGTTGCTTGGCATGCAGAAGAGCATCACCGTCCTGATCGCAGCCGATAACATGAGCCCCCTCACTGAGCAACAGCTCTGAATGGCCTCCACCGCCGAGGGTTCCGTCAAAAATTTGCTTCCCCCGAAGCGGCTCCATTGCCGCAAGAATTTCGGCAGACATGATGGGTTGATGATAAAATTCCATACGTTCATTTGGTTCGAACCCCTCACCTGATGCGAAGGCCCCATAACTGCGAAAATTCATACGAAACTCGTCGGACTCCGCATCCGATGACAGCGCCAAGCCTAAAAAAGACTCCCCTACCCGCGTCATTGGTAGCGTCAGATCCGGTTGATCTGCAAGTTCCAGCCAGGGCTTGATCGATATAATCATAATTATGGAAATCAGGGATAACGGGACAAAAACAGCAAAAGGGAAAATTCGGAATCAGCGCCTTGTAATTTTCATAAAAAATTAACCTAGACATAAGTGACTATATTATCTCAACCCACTCTTAATCAAGCCTAAATATTAAGTTTCCTGAATTAATCAATGGGTTCTGGACTCCCCGTGCTAAACAGACACGAGGCGCTGCGAGAGAGGCTCGAACGGAGTCCGAAGCGGCATTTAAGGCACTTCACAAGTAAGGAGCAGAACCGCTATCGCTCCAGAGGCTACTGAGAATGCCTGAGCGGGCTATCGGGATGAAATATTAGAAGGATTGCCTCGCCGCTTTCTCAGGGAACGAAAAAGACAGATCTGCGCCCGATCCTGGTTATTCCCCTTCGGGGCGCTTTCGGCTCTCCTTGGATTCGGGACGACCGGAACCCTTTCCTCCGACAGCCCCTTTTCCGCCCTCACGAGAACCCGCAACGGGACGCAATTTCGCGACAAGCGCTTCGACCTGTGGATCGATTTTCACCATCTCAGCAAGAATCGTCATTCGAAGCTCGCGGAAAAGATCGAGCTTACGCTTCCTAATCGCCTCATCCTCTTCCCTCGTTGACTCCAACTCCGCAATAATCATCTTCACTTCTGACGTCTCCCTTGCCTTTGATTCGACCTCGCGAAAGCGGGCCCTTTCCACTTCGCTGAAATCGCCCAGAGCGGCAGGAAACCCCATGCTCTCGCCGATTGACCTTTCGCCACGATGAGGCAAAGGAAAGCGGGGACCACGCCGCTCCCCTTTTCGATCCCCCGGAGGGCCTCCGCTCAAAGAATGAAGTTTACCGAGAACTTTGGCTGCTGATGGATCCGCTCGATTGATAGCCGCTTTCATCGCCTTGTGATAAGTCTCGCTCGCTTGCTGCACTTCGTCACGTGCACTGATTACGGTGGGGTCTGACCACACCGACCGAAGCGCCTCCTTCAACTTCTCCTGTTCCTCCGGAGAAAGAGATTTCCATATTTTGGCCTTCCCCTCGTCGAAAGACTTAGCAGAGCCCCGGGGCGCCGCCTGAGCAGATACCTCAGAAACAGAGGCTACAAAAAGGGAGCCCACCACAGGCAAAAGACACAGCAATCGGGAATAATATTTCATCACTAACACTTCGTTCGACCCATGAGTGAACCACCATCCATAGGAGAAGTTGCGACCATTTCCAAACTATTCTTCAAGTATTGTCCTCAAGCGACGACGGCGCTCGTGATCGCAATCACCCTCTCGTGTCGTTACACCGATGCCGGGGCGGGCGATCGCTCAGAGAAATTGATTCCCTGAGAGATCGAAACACTCGACTAACGCAGTTTTTCCGAATGCCAGCTGATTCGAGTAAAACTGAACACGCACTTAGTCGCTCACCGCAAAGGAGTAGCGCGTCTTTCCTACACTATTTTGCCCCACCCACTCAAAGGCGCATTTCGATACGAACCTGAGGAGGCCTTCGAAGCAGGATCGACGCACTACGGGATGGAATGCTATTTAAAAAAGTCGAAGTGTTGCGAAGAGGAAACGGGCCGGGCAATTCGCGGGCGGGGAGAGGAAATCGAAACGGTTAAAATTTTATGGATCCCAGCCGAAGTCCTTGTCATCCACGCGAATGAAAAGGGGCGCCATGCCGCCGCGATGCGCATTGCCCGGAATGGCGCATCTCGCGAAATAGTGGGGCCCTTCGGTCCCAGTTGTCACGGGTTACCTTAAAACGGCTCCGATCTCCGCTGCGGAAGCCTTTGGAAAGGCTATATTTGTCCCCACCCCGATGATACAGTGCTTGACCTCAACGGGGAAATGTTCACCGTTCCTCTTCACCAGGCTTTAACCATCGGATACCAAAATACCGGAGGAACTTAGCCGATATGAATTCGCATGCGCCGCCAACTGAGTAACTTCCCGTTCTTTTCCGCCGTCATTTTGCTGGCGTTGGTGATCCGTCTCACGACTTCCGGATTGAGCTGGGTAGGCATCGTAGCGCTGGTTTCAACCCTTATTTGGTTCGGATTTGAATTGATCCGCTGGCTCATGCCGGAGGAAAAAACGAACCCTGTGCGCTCAGGGAGACCGGCACCCAAACCAAACGACAATCTCGTCTCGCTGGTTTACTTTTTGTCAGAGGCCAAACAAGCCGACGTGAATACGGTTCGCTCCTGCGTCGAGAGTGCCTTGGGAATGAAATTTGATGCCGACGATCCCGAAGCCGAGCACTTTGTAATGCCCTTCCGGGCACCTGATTCAGGTAATGAAGAAGACGCGATCGAACATTTCATGGTGAAAATCCCTCAAGGGCTTTTTGCTGTCCTCGTTGCCTCTCAGCCCTACATTGACGATCCAGCTGCATTTGCGAGGGCGTCGATCAAAGACAAACGTCTTCGCAACGCCGTTCAGGAACATCAGGCATGGCTCTCTGTCGACCTAATGGACGACACCACCAATCCGGACAAAGTGAACGAGGCTTACTTTATCATCGGGAAAATCATGGCTTCAATGGCCGGGCCTGACTGCCTTGCTATTTACTGCCCGGAACTGCAGCGGTGCAATGAGTTCGACCTCGGGCTCATCGAGTTACTTTCCAGTAGCAACCCCCTTGCCTTGTTCGAGGAACCGACCTTTGAGCCTGTCATCGAAATCGCAGACAACGATCCGCGAATGGCGGCCGCTGTCGAAACCGCCGTGAGCCGCTGGTCGGAATTTCGGGACGCCTACGAAAACTGCCGGCCCGACGAAGCGAGCCAGTACATCGTCAAAGCCGAGTTCATTGAGGGCCGCCGGTCGGAATTCATGTGGCTCACCGTCACCGAAATTTCGGAAAACGAGATTCGAGGCGTCCTCATGAACGATCCCCACGAACTCATGGAAGTGCACCGTGGAGCCGATGTCCGAATCCCCATGAGCCTCCTCAACGACTGGCTCTATCCCGGTAAGGATGGCGACCACGTCGGAGGCTTTACCCTCGACGTTCTCGCTGATAATGCGGGGGATGAGTGATCTGATGATGCCGGAGCGCTCCCTTCTATAGATCCGCCGTTTCCAGAAACGACACATCTACGAGATCGCCAAAACTGCGCCCCCGCCATCAATTTTCACAATCGGCTTATCCACCAACCCGCGCCGCTCTAAATTTTGGCTCAGCACGTAGAGAATTTCAGCTCCATTGCAATGTGAGAGCAATTTTCCTGCAGCGCGGTCGAATTGGATAATTGCCTGGACGCATGCGCCCGAGGCACAGGATAAAAGAATAATTCGAAACGGAGATATGGCAAAGAGCATGCCATAATCGCCGCTTTCAAAAAAACAACCAAGCCTTGTCTCGTTTGCCGCTAGTCAACGAGACAAGAACTAGCAAAATGTTACGGTAACGGCTCTACAAAGCCCACCCGTCACGATAATTGTGATGCACGAGCTTGTCGGCTTCAGCATTACCAGTCTTCATTGTTTTCGGGTCCCAGGTCAACTCGGTCCCTTCGCCGATCAGCGTTCCAATCGAGCCAAGCAACAAGGTCTCGGTCAATGGAACGGCGACGTCGAAATTCGATTTTGCCAAACTGGGATCGCCCTTCTTGATCGCATTCACCCACTCGACGTAATGCCCCGGTGAACGTTCCTCGGTCTCAGCCGGCTTTTTGAATGACGCGAATTTGCGGTCGATGATCTCCGGCTTGCCACCGTGACTTCCGTGCATCATGTCGTGCTCGCTGCCGAGATACACACAGCCGTTGTTTGGAGTTTCTTTGTCGGCGCGCATCCCTTTGCTGCGGGGGATCTTGTATGTCCCGTCACGCCACTGGAGTTTCACTGGACCGCGACCCTCTGCCGCTGCGAACTCAAAATTAATGATGCAGGAAGAAGGGTGCGTATCCTTCTCGGCACCGGGAGTATTGCGATCCGCCTTTTCAACCGTCACTTTCGTAGGAAGCCCCAACCCGAGCGCCCACATCGGATGGTCTATAATGTGCGCGCCCATGTCGCCAAGCGCACCCGTACCGTAATCAGTGAAGCCACGCCATTTGAACGGGGCGATCTTACTGCTATAGGGCTTATTCGCCGCAGGCCCTAGCCAAAGATCCCAATCAAGCGTATCCGGTGCCGTCTCTGCTTCCGGACGAATCAAGTCCTGTGGCCAAATCGGACGGTTCGTACGACAGTAGATCTGCTGAATCTCGCCGAGTGCCCCGGACTGCACGAACTCATTCGTAAGACGGGCTCCATCCGCTGCGTGCCCGGTATTCCCCATCTGCGTGCAAACGCCGGCCTCTTTCGCCGCCTCATGAAGAGCCCGTGCTTCGGAAATCGTGAGAGTGAGAGGCTTCTCAACATAAACATGTTTACCCATTTTGATCGCCGCCATCGCGGCCGCGGCGTGAAGGTGATCCGGAGTCGAAACGAGAACCGCGTCGATCTTGTCACCTTCGACTTCGAGCATCTCACGCCAGTCGGTGTAGACCTTCGCATCCGGGTATTTCTGAAAAGTGGCCCCGGCCCGGGATTTATCGACATCACAGAGCGCATAGATATTTTGCCCGGCAAGGTTGCATCCGTTGATATTCGCGGTAGCTCGCCCACCGGCCCCGACAGAGGCGATATTGAGCTTCCCGTTCGCTGCAGTTCCCTGCCCCTTGACGAATCCCGTAAGAATATTCAAGGAAGCGGCCCCCGCAGTGGTGCCCAGAAACTGACGGCGCGAAGTAGAAATGGATGTCGTTTTCTTCATAAGAAGCGAATTTCTCTTCATGACCGCATCAAGTCAATCCTCGATCTGTTCGCGATGACGCCTTTCGAGTGGTAAAGAAATGCGAAACTTCACGTTTTTCCTCACTTGCAAAGTGGTTACTACGGCTCTAGGGTCGGCGCTCCACCAATAATACACCTTTTCTTTTAGTCATGTCACAGCACGCCAGCCTCAAAAAGTCCAGCAGCATCGGAGCCAAGCGCAGCGTTCTCAAACGTTTCGAGCGCGTTAAGTTGCTTCAAAAGCGCGGTGAGTGGGAAAAAGGAATGAGCCCACTGGGCCTTCCCAAGACTGAGCCTGAGTCTTAAGTCTTGCTTTCCCTCCAATAAAACTATCGAAAATGCTCCCTTCGGCGGAACATTTTCAACCCACACCCGCTCATGGCCTCTCCGGCGGACAAAGGCGTTCGCCTCAATAAGTTTCTCTCATCCTGCGGTGTCGGGTCTCGTCGAGGCTGCGAAGAATTCATCACCCAGGGACGTGTCGAGATTAACGGAAAGATCGTAGTCGGTCTCAGTTCACGGGTTCAGGAAGACGACCACGTGAAGTTTGACGGCAAGATGCTCCGCAAGGATCCGCCTCTCACGCTGGTTCTAAGTAAACCGAAAGGCTACCTTTGCACGAAAAGCGATCCTCAGGGTCGAAAGACGATTTACGAACTGATTCCCAGGCGTTTCAGCAAGTTGCACTATGTCGGACGTCTCGATATGGAGAGCTCAGGGCTTCTTTTGATGACGAGTTCAGGTGAGCTCACCGAAAGGCTCACCCATCCCCGCTACCACGTGGAAAAGGAATACGAAGTCCATCTTGACCGGGCCCTTGAACCCGAAAAAACTCAGAAGCTGCTCGATGGAATCCACCTCGCAGAAGGTCTCGCAAAAATAGATACGATTCACTTTGTTTCACGTCGGCGTCTTCGCGTCGTTCTCACTCAGGGAATCAATCGTCAGATTCGACGCATGTTTCCCAAAGTTGGCTGCAACGTGAAGCGCCTTGAGCGCATCCGCATCGGCAACTTCCGCGCCCCCGCTCTCTCCACCGGCGAGTATCAGATTCTGAATTACAAGCAGATCGAGGAAGCTTGCGCGAAGTCGGAGTAAATCCGACAATCTAACAGGGTTGAGCGGTTGCCCGAACCCTGTAGAATCCCGCGAAGATATAGACCTCAGAGCTTCGCTGAATCAATTAGATTCCGTCAAACCGACGATGCCGCATCATCAGGAGACGTCATGGATACCCAGAGAGGTTGAGTGATTGACCTCCCCTATTTGCTTTGACGGGGAACACGATAACGCCTCCAAAAAGGGCTATACAATTGTCGGCTGAACTCATAGCCTCCGGCCAGCGTGTGCCATGTGCGGCACGCCCCTCGCTAAGACAGTTCTCAACTCGGCAGGCTTTCTGCTCATAAAAGGTAATTCTCAACCGTCATTTACTAACACGCTTACCTGCATCGATAAATAGATTCAGAAACACGGAACCTTTGCGACATGTCCTTTACTTTTTTCACTCCCCTTAACAAAACAAGCCAATTTCGGACTGGATCTTTTTTCATTTTGCTCATTGGTTTGCTCGCAATCACGCCCCAATCCGAAGGAGGCCTTTTTGACAAAATTCGAGCGAAGCAAGCCGCAAAGCAAGCCGCCGCCGCGAAAGCGAAGGAACTGAGCATGGGGCCGCCCGTTCCCCGCCATCGCTCCTGGTACCGCGATGAGCACAAAGATGCCTATATCAACCAGGAACTGCTCGATGGCGAGAAGGAGGCCGAACGCAAGGTTGTCATCGATATCGAGCGACAGAGAGCCTACCTCATCGTGAAAGGACTCGTCGCGATCGACACCGCCGTTTCCACGGCGAGACGTGGCAAGCACACGCCGCGCGGAAGTTTTCATATCTCGGAAAAAATCGAAACCGGCAAAGTCTCGACCCTATATCACGTCTACATGCCTAACTGGATGCGCCTCAGTAGTTCAGCCGTGGGGATGCACACCGGGGATCTTCCGGGTTACCCTGCCTCCGCAGGTTGCATCCGCCTACCGCAGAGTGTCGCACCAATCTTGTATGAAAACACCTCTCGTGGCGTCACGGTGGAGGTCGTCGATTCATGGGATGAGTCAGACCTCGTGATCCCCTACACGATGCCTCAGCCATTTTTGATGGCCGCCGCCTACTAATCCCGCCGGAGATTCGATCGCGGGAATTTCTTGCAGATATCGCTCTCCGATCACACCTTGGAGGATGTCAGACATTTCCTCATCACTCACTCACTTACGTGAGGACGGCAGCGCGGCGATGGTTGATGTCGGCGACAAGCCCGTCACGAGACGCGAGGCCACCGCGTCGGGATTCATTCACCTCGCACCCGACACGGTTGCGGCAATCAGCGATGGAGAGGTTCCCAAAGGAGACGTAATCGCGGTCGCTCGCATCGCCGGAATACTGGCGGCCAAGAAGACCTCCGAGCTGATTCCTCTCTGTCATCAACTACCTCTCACCAAAATCGTGGTCGATTTTGAAATCAAATCCCACGGGGTCAAAATTATCTCAACCGTCCGAACCGATGCCAAAACCGGCGTCGAGATGGAGGCTCTCACCGCGGTCAGTATTGCCGCAATGACGATCTACGACATGTGCAAGGCGATCGACAAGGAAATGGTCGTTTCGGAGATTACGCTCGTAAAAAAGACTAAAGACGCTGTTTTGTAGGCGAGGGCGGTGACCTGCCCATTCGCTCACGACGTTAGGCTGCCCCCAATTGGGGAAGCCCCTTACCGCGCCGAAAGGACGCGCAGACGCATGGTCCCGTGACGAGGGCTAAGCTCGCGATTCGCCCCCTCAGGCGCTGTGAATTAGTTGTCCATCCTCTTTCTCTGCGCCGACAGAGGACGCAACTAAAGAGACCACGACAGCTATCGAGCCCACGCCACCGCGGTCTGGCTCGATGAGCCGAGTCCATCGATGCCGAGTTCGACGACATCGCCGGGCTTCATATACTGTGGTGGCTTAAATCCCATTCCCACGCCCGGAGGTGTTCCTGTCGAGACGACATCACCGGGTTCGAGGGTCATGAACTGACTGAGATAGCTCACGAGGTGAGCGATACCAAAAATGAGCTTGTTTGAATTTCCATTCTGCTTGGTCTCGCCATTCACCTTCAGCCACATCCCGAGGTTCTCGGGATCAGCGATTTCATCCCTCGTCGCAATGAAAGGTCCGAGCGGTGCGAAGGTATCGCAGCTCTTTCCTTTGACCCACTGACCACCGCGCTCGATCTGAAATTCGCGCTCACTGTAATCATTGTGAAGGACATACCCGGCAACATGTTCAAGCGCCTCGGCTTCAGTGACATAGCTTGCCTTTTTACCCACGATAAAGGCGAGTTCAACTTCCCAGTCTGTCTTCTCGCTGTTGCGGGGAATCGTGACATTATCATTCGGACCTACGATCGCGCTGGTTGCCTTCATGAAGACAATAGGCTCGGAAGGAAGATCCATGCCCGCTTCTGCAGCGTGATCAGAAAAGTTCAGCCCGATGCAAATCAACTTTCCGGGACGCGCCATCGCAGAACCAAGACGAACATCTGAACCGAGACGAGGGGCGGAATCTGCCTTTTCATCGATCCAGCTTTTCAGGCGATCGAGGTTGGACGGATCGGCAAAGAAGTCGTGATTCCAATCCATCCCGAATTCGGACGCATCAATGCGGGTTTCATCATCAAGCTGAAGGCCGGGCTTCTCTTCACCGGCGGGGCCAAAACGTAGCAATTTCATATAGTCGCGACAGTAACGAACCGACCGCGCCCCGTCAATTAGCTGAAACGCCGTATTGACGATTTTCGAGCGTGCCTACCATGGTCTGCTTCTCGGCGGTGCGCCCGCTTCCCCCCTTCGAGATCAGCGCTTCTTTTCCGGTTTTCTTTGGAATCAGCTTCCAGAGAGAATCGGAGAAGTAGTCTTTCGTAAAATCCTCCTGTCGAGCGGTCGTGTAATACAAGTGATCTTGGTCGAACAACTGCTCAGGTTGATAAAACGCGGAGGCCATATCCACGCCCGCCAAATCATCAACTCCCAGGTCTTTCTGCAAAGTCGACTCCAGAATATACTCGCCACTCTTTGTCTTTACGGCAACCCAGGCATGCTGGCCAATATTCCCATTCCACCCAATCGCCACCCGCGCTTCAAATCCCGCCGTGATGAGAGCATCCGCGAGCAAAATGGCAGTGTCTTCGCAATCGCCAGCCTTCTCAGTCCATGTCTCACTGGGACGTTTCCAAACTTCCCTGACATCGCCAAATTCCTGGTCGAGCTGGTATTCGCACTGATCAGCCACTTTTCTCCAAATATTCAAAATGCGCTCTTCCTCAGACATCAAGGCTAGGGCAGGATTTCCCCGCTCAAGATCAAAGCCTTCGAAGAAATCGGTCGCCCGGCGAATCGTATCTGCCGTGTCGGAGGCAAGCACATCAAATGGTAAATCACAGTAGGGGCACGAAAGGATAATCGTTCTGGAGTTCTTATTCAACTCAAGCGCGTGCACCTCACCACAATGCGGGCATTTGTTGTAAAATCGTCCTCCGTCTTGATTCACCTCCTTTAAAGAAAAAAGCGGAATCCTCCGAGAAAGCAGACTGAGAGCACCAATTCCGTGTTTCGATTCAAAAACAGCGGTGTTCACGACGTTGAAATCGGGATTTGCAACGGCATTCCATCCGGAGATTCGGCTCACCAGATTTTCACGTCCGGAAGCAGTTACGAGATTAGCCGCGAGATACTGGGCACCGGGAAAACGCTCCTGCACCGTGTTGAAAACAACCTCAAGAGAGAGGTTCTCAGGATCGGGATGTTGAGCAACGAATTCATTCACAAAAGCCTGCAAGGCATCATCGCCACGGACGCGCTCCGTCCCGAGGGGTTCTCTAACGCCATTGATATTGGCCATGACATCAGACCGAAACCCTCGTTGAAAGGGTTCGTCGATCTCAGGGAGCGGGCTGAAAACAGCAAGCACATCGACACGACCTGTCTTTTGCAAGCCAATCAATAGCGCAGCTACAGCGACGAGCAAAAACCCGCCGACGCAAAGGATGCCTCGAATCATTCGTTTCTGTTGTGTTGTGTTCAATCTACCGGAGTCGTGACTCTCCAATAAAACCCCCTCGGGTCGTGACTCCCGGGGTCTGTTTCGTTATGGTAATAATAAGATCGCCCACACGAACCTCAACAAATTATTTCATTTGGACGATTAATGAAAGCCTTAATTTAAAACTTCTTAATCGATCCAATCCTCATCGAAAAACGCCTGAACTGCTGCGATCAAAGCAAATGAGCACGATTCGTCCAGGAAAGCCATCCCCTACGATTTCAATACGGCTTCCAAATTTTTAATATTTTGTTTCATTACATTCAACCAATCGGCCGTTTTAGGACGATTTGCTGCCGGTGAAAAGACCAACGATTGAATGCCCAGTGCCGCGAGCGCTTCAACGTTTTCTGCGGTGGGCGCTCCTTCCCAAATCATCCACTTGGGGCTTACTTTGCTGATGATTGCCTTAAGATCAGCGATTTCTTTCGTGCCCAATTCCATCTCCGGTTCCCATTCGAGGGAATCGATCTTGATCCCATAGGCCCGTGCCCAGTACTGATAGATCGGGTGAGAAACGACAAAAGCATCTTCTTTCAATTTCTCCCCTAGTGATTTCATTTGTTGATCCAACTCACCTAAATCGCTTTTCAGGTCAGCGAGATTGCTTTCAATCTGATCGGCGTCACCCGGCGCATATCGAGTCATCCTTTTCGCAATCGCTTCTGCCTGGATCGCAGCCTGCGAGAAGTCTATCCACGTTGTAAATGCGATGCCGGCATGAGAATGAACCGCTCCGCTACCGTGACTGTGATCTTTTCCATCCGTCTTAACGAGGCGCTCCGAAAAACTCCGTGAGGTATCAACCATCGTCGTCGTTGGCAGAGTAACCCGCTTCATCCACTTGGCGTAATCGGCTCCATTGCGAATCACAATGTCCGCCTCTTGAAAAGCGATAAGAGAAGCATCGTCCGGTTCCCAGAAAGCAGGATCCAGATCAGGTGCGACGAGATAATCGATTGTGAAAGAATCCGTAGCGATCCGCTCGGCAAAGTAGTGAAGCGGGTAGTTAACCGAAACGACTTTCACTTTATCCGCGCAATCGGCTTCGACGCTCCAAGAGAGCACACCAAGCAACGACGCAGCGATCATCATTCGAAATCCAAATCCTGACTCTCTCATCCTGTAATATCCTGACGTTCTCCCCGTTTTCAATCGGCACGATTGCGCATGAAATCAGCAACCTGAGCAAAGAAAGCCGTCAGTTTTTCGTGCGCCTCGCCCTCGAGGCCGACCTCGTTCATCGCCTCGCCCATCAACTTAAGCCAGCGATCGCGCTCAGGCTCGCCGATCGAAAACGGCATATGGCGCATCCTGAGGCGAGGATGCCCACGCTTCTGAGTGTAATCTTCTGAGAGGCCGAATCGAAACAGAAGAAATTCAGCGAGCCTTTCCTCTGAGCCCTCCCAATCGCTGTCTGGATACATCGGTCCGATCAAATCATCGCCCGGAACCTTTCGATAAAAGGCTGCAACCATGTCGCGAATCCCCTTTTCGCCCAACGCCTCGACTATCACTGATTCAATGCTCATCAGTGCCACGGTTCTCTTTAAACCAAGCTCTCGCAACTCCCCATCGAGCTCAGTAATTACCCTTTGTTGATTGATTCACGGACGATGATCAACTCGCCTCCTCTCACCTCAGTCAAGATGCGGACCTATTTCTTCTTTGATTCCAACATCTTATTTACCCTTGCCTGCTTTTTTTCAAGCGCAGGACCTGTCACTGGCATTGGGACAAAATCCGGCTCAGGAGTAATCATTTCTTCATCGGGGATGACTCGCCAACGCAAGTTGCGAAACCAGACATCCCGTCCGTGATCCTGAAGCGAGAGTTCACCGTTAGGGCCGGTAAAGTTGCCGCCACGAATCCCAAGAAGTTCCAGATACTGAGCCCACTTTGGGTCAGTCCAGTCAAAAGAGATCACTCGCTCGCAGTTAAGCGAGCGCTCGCTGGATCCTTGCAGATTTGAAGAAAATCCGCTCGGACCTCCTCCTCACAACAATACGTACCCGTTTGGGGCTTGATTTCTTGCCCCGCAATCCAGATACTTTGGTCGAATTATAAGAAATTCCATCTTTTATGAAACGCATTCCTTTCCTACTCGCCCTTTCATTGGTTGCCGGCTTCTCAGCGTCGCTCAAGGCAGACGCCAACACGAAGCAACTTTATAAGGACCTCGTCTCTCCAGTGCTCATGGCGAAGTGCGCGGGCTGCCACGGAGAGGACAAGCAAAAAGGAAAACTCCGTATCGACAGTTTCGAAGCGATTCTAAAAGGAGGAAGCGAAGGCGAATCCGTCGTCGTTGGCAACGTGAACGAGAGCGCGCTCATTCAGCGAGCCTACCTTCCGATTGATGACGATGAGCACATGCCGCCCGAGGACAAAGATCAGCTTTCCGTCCAGGAAACCGCGCTGATTGCCTTTTGGATCAAATCAGGAGCCAAAGAAAAAGGAACCGTTGCCGAGCTCAAACCCGATCCAGAGACAGCAAAGGCGATCGCTCATGTTGCCGATAATCTTCCAAAGATGGAGGCCACCGTAGCCAAAGCCGACGCGCCCAAAGCCGATCCGGCGAAACTAAAACTCGTCGCAGACACGATCAATACAGTTGAAAAGTCCGGAGCTTCACTCATGGCAATCGCCCAGGACACACCGGAGCTTCGCTTCAGCGCCCTGAACGTGAGCAAAGAATACGCAGACGACCAGATCGCTCTTTTGAAGCCCGTCGCCGGAGACATCAAGTGGATCGACCTTGCTAGAACCAAAGTCACTGACAAAGGTCTCGCGCATCTCACCGGAATGAAAAACTTGTCGAGACTGCATCTCGAAAACACCGCCATCACTGACGCTGGTCTCGATTCACTGAAAGGACTGAGCAATCTCGAATACCTTAACCTCTACAACACCGCAATCACCGATGCAGGCCTCGCGAAACTCAGTGGACTAAAAAAGCTGAAGAAAATCTTCGTCTGGCAAACCAAAATTACCGACGCAGGCGCGACCAAGTTTGCCGAGGCGATTCCAGGCATTGATGTCAACACCGGCTGGAAAGAGCCCAAGGTGGAGCCGGTTAAACTTGCCGCGGTCACTGCACCAGCCAAGCCGACCACTCCGGCTCCGGCTAAACCTGCGCCAAAGCCAACGACTCCAACCCCAAAGCCAAAACCAACAACCCCTGCTCCAAAGCCGGCACCTAAACCTGCTCCAGTGCCTGCTCCAGTGCCTGCTCCAGTGCCTGCTCCAGTGCCTGCTCCAAGTGACATGTTCAACAAAGCGCTCGCAGAGTTACAGGGAGCTGCCGCAGCGTCAGCAAAAAAAGCAGCCGAAGCCAAAGGGCAATTCGATAACTCGATCAAAGAAGTCGCCGCAGCCACTAAAAAAGCGGAAGCCCTGAAGGCCTCCTCAGAGAAAGCCGCCAAGGTTGCTGCCGAGACAACGGCAGCCCTAACGCAGCTGCAAAAGGCGATCGCGGCCAGCAAGTGAACCAAAAAGGGCGATTACCAACCAGGCATAGCCCAATAGAGGTGTCGGTATCCCAGCCCACTAGGTGCCCAACGGGTAGCGGCCGTATCGCCGATAGAACCGCTGCATCCGTCGGGGACGATCCGACATTTCACCGGGACGGCGCTCCGGCTTTACAGCGTGAAGCGCGACGCCTGTTCCCGCACTGCTTTGCGCATGCGGGCCACGCTCTCATCGAGTGCGACAAGATGATCTTTTGTCGCAGCGAGTGTGCTATTCAATTCGTTCATGGCATCGCGCGCATTCGTTGCATGCAGATGGTGCATTGCCTTTTCACCGGCAGGAGCTCCGAATTCAATGATTTTGCCGTTCGACTTTGCGACTGATCCACGTTCCTCTTCAAGAAAGGGTTCCATGGCACGCTCAACACGTGAACGAATGCGATCAACCCGGTCGGTGATCTGCGCGGTCAACGCTTCCGCATGCACCACCAGCTTTACCTCGAGAGCAGATAGTTTCTCCTCAAGATTTTTTGACCGGTCCATACCCAGCAAAGGTCGGCTTGGCAAGGGTGCTTGGCCAAACTGATCAGAGGCCTCAGATTGGGCTTCGCCGGGAGAAGTTAACGGAATACGAATCATCAGGTTAAGTCGATTTAAAGAACATTATCAAAAAATCCATAATTATCAATAATTAAAACATCTTAACTAGTTTGCGACCACACAGGTGACAGTTGACTTATCCCCCTTTCGTAAGATTATTCGCTCGAAGTTGTTACTAAACACGACCCAGGAAATCCAATGAGAATCGCTTTTTTGACCGCCGGGGGCATTGCGCCCTGTCTTTCTGCCTCTATCGGGGGATTAATTGAGCAATACAATAGATTGGCTCCTGAAGCCGACCTGATGGGATATTTGAATGGCTACCAAGGCCTTCTCCTCGGGAAATCTTACCACTTTCCACCCGAAGTGCGTAAAAACGCTGCCATATTCTACAATTTCGGAGGAAGCCCGATTGGGAACAGCCGTGTCAAACTCACCAACATCGAGGACTGCACTAGACGCGGACTTGTGAAGCCGGGCGAAACACCTCTCAAGGTCGCTGCTGATCGGCTCATCGCTGACGGAGTCGACATTCTTCACACCATTGGTGGAGACGACACAAACACGACGGCGGCCGATCTTGCCGATTACCTTAAGGACAACGGCTACGATCTCACCGTGGTGGGACTTCCCAAAACGATCGACAACGATGTATTCCCTATTAAGCAGACGCTTGGAGCGTGGACGGCGGCTCAACAGAGCGCTCGCTTTTTCCGAAACGTTGCCAACGAGAACACCACCAGTGCGCGCCAGCTCATCATTCACGAAGTGATGGGTCGTCACTGCGGATGGCTCACAGGACGTGCCGCCTACGAGTATCACGAGAGCCTTCATCAGTATGACTGGATGCCTGAAGCACTCCTTCATCAATTGCGCTGGGATGTGGATGCCGTTTGGGTTCCTGAAATGGAAATCGATCTCGACGCGGAGATTGATCGTCTCAATGTGAAAATGGACGAACATGACAGTGTTAACATTTTCCTCAGCGAGGGCGCAGGAGTTGATAACGTTGTCGCTGAGCTTAAGGCTCAAGGCAAAGAGCCTGAGAAAGATGCCTTCGGTCACTACCGCCTCGATGATGTGAACGTGGGAAACTGGTTCGCCAAACAGCTCAAGGAGAAGCTCGGAGCCGAGAAAGTGCTCATTCAGAAGAGCGGCTATTTTGCACGAAGCGCCGCCCCCAACGATGACGATCTCGATCTGATCAAAGCCAGCTGCGCACAGGCCGCAAAATCCGCTCTCGAAGGAGTCAGTGGCGTTGCCGGTCTCGACGAAGACAACAACGACGAGATGAGCACCATTGCTTTCCCTCGCATCAAAGGTGGCAAGCCTTTCGATATCGACGAAAGCTGGTTTACGAATTTGCTGGAAGAGATCGGTCAGCCAAAGGGCAAGCGCATCAAAGCGCATTGAACGCAAGGCGCTCAATGCGCTTTTTCTTAGGCACTTTTTTTCTAGATCTTAGTACTAATCTCCAGCGCAGACTTTCGGAGATTCCGGTGAGTGGGCTTTCTTGAGATTAAGAAAAAGATAATGGACTAAGCGAATCGCCGCGCTGCGCGCGCCCATTCGCTTAGCAAACCTAAAGTTTGACAGGATCGCAGACCTGCTTAAAGTTGCGCCGATTCGATCCTGAGGATGTTTCAGGCGCAATTTCCTTTCCGCAACGCGTCAAAATAACGGCCCTTCGATCCAGTCAAATTACTCTCCTCATTCAGGAGTTCCCTTTTTTACTTTCTTAAAAACAAAACCCAAGGAAGCATCTAAAGCGATATGGCGACCAAAAAAACTGCAAAGAAAGCTGCCTCAAAGAAGGCAACCAGCAAAGCACCTGCGAGTGCTAAAAAACTTGTTTACTACTTCGGCGCTGGAAAGTCCGATGGTAACGGCAAGCTAAAGCCTCTCCTCGGCGGTAAAGGTGCAAACCTTGCTGAGATGGCAAGCATCGGTCTTCCTGTGCCTGCCGGCATGACGATCACGACTGAGGTCTGCAACCACTACTACGACAACGGCCGCAAATGGCCGGCTGACCTGGAAAGGCAAATCAAAGCCAACATCACCAAAATCGAAAAGGCGATGGGCAAGAAGTTCAATAACTTGGACAACCCATTGCTTCTTTCCGTTCGCTCTGGTGCTCGCGAGTCGATGCCCGGAATGATGGACACCATTTTGAACCTCGGCATCAACGACGAAGTCGCTGAGGCTCTCTCCAAGAAAACTGGCAACCCCACTTTTGCATGGGACAGTTATCGTCGCTTTCTCCAGATGTATGGTGAAGTCGTGATGGGTGTGGAAGAGCACGAAGGTGAGCACCACGATCCGTTTGAAGTGATTCTCGACAAAGCGAAAGCAAAGCGCGGTGTCGCAACGGATTCTGATTTGAGCGAAGAAGAGCTCAAGTGGGTTGTTGCTGAGTTCAAGAAGCTCATCAAGGACCGCACCGGAAATGATTTCCCAACTGATCCTATGGAGCAGTTGGTTGGTTCCGTGAATGCCGTTTTCAATTCATGGCAAAATGACCGCGCTAAAGTTTACCGCCAGAAATACGGCATCCCTGCTGAGTGGGGCACAGCGGTAAGCGTTCAGGCAATGGTTTTCGGTAACACCGGCAAGAAATCAGGAACAGGTGTCGCTTTCACACGTGACCCGGCAACTGGTGAAAATGTTTTCTACGGTGAGTACCTCATCGACGCCCAGGGCGAAGACGTTGTTGCTGGTGTTCGTACACCCAAGCAGGTCGCGCAAATGGCGAAGGACCTTCCGAAGTCACACAAAGAACTTCTTAAAGTTCGTGGCATTCTTGAAAAGCACTTCCGTGACGTTCAAGACGTCGAGTTCACGATTGAAGATGGTAAGCTTTGGATGCTTCAGACTCGTAACGGCAAGCGCACAGGTTTCGCAGCGGTTAACATCGCGATCGACATGGTGAAAGAGAAGCTCATCACGAAGGAAGAAGCGATTTTGCGTATTCCTGCGGATGACCTCAGTCACCTCCTCGCACCGATCTTTGACGCGGCTGACGAGAAGAAAGCTAAGAAAATGGGATCCGGCCTTCCTGCTGGACCCGGTGCTGCTTCCGGCCGCATCTACTTCTCTGCTGACGAATCAGTAGCTGCTGAAGCTCGCGGTGAAAAAGTCATGCTCGTACGCATGGCGACTTCACCGGAAGACCTTCGCGGTATGATCGCTGCTGAAGGTATCCTCACGACTGAAGGCGGTGCCTCGTCACACGCTGCGTTGGTTGCCCGTCAGATGGGTAAGATCTGCGTTTGCGGTGCTCACGGCATGGCAATCGATTACAAGAAGAAGACGCTTTCCGGAAACGGCGTCACGTTGAAAGAGGGTGATGAACTCTCACTCAACGGATTCGTTGGAAATGTCTACGCGGGTGGGATCAAGTCATCCCCCTCACAGGTGATTCAGGGTCTCATCGAGAACAAAGCGGCTGCTAAGAAGTCCGACACTTACAAGAAGTTTGTCGAGCTCATGGCGTGGACCGACCAGCACCGTAAGCTCGGTATTCGCACCAACTCCGACACACCCGAGCAGGTTCGCCAGGCGATCCTCTTCGGTGCTGAAGGTATTGGCCTCACTCGTTCGGAGCACATGTTCTTCGAAGGCAACCGTATCGACGCTGTTCGTGAGATGATTCTCGCTGACGACGACGCAGGTCGTGCCAAGGCACTTACCAAGATCAAGGCTTTCCAGAAGAAAGACTTTATCGGTATCTTTACGGCACTCGATGGTCGCCCAGCGACAATCCGCCTTCTCGATCCACCACTTCACGAGTTCATCGGCACGATGGATGCTGCCCAGAAAAAAGATCTCTCTGCGAAAATCGGTATGAGCGCCCCCGCAATCACCAAGCGGATCGAATCTCTTCACGAAGAGAACCCTATGCTTGGTCACCGTGGTTGCCGTCTCGGTATCAGCTACCCCGCAATCACCGCAGCACAGGTCGAGGCAATCCTCGAAGCAGCCGCTGAAGTTCAGGCCAAAGGCACCAAAGTTCTCCCTGAGATCATGGTTCCTCTCGTCGCTTATGCACGTGAGCTTGAGCTGCAAAAGCAGGTCATCGACAAAGCGGCTGAAGGTGTTCGTAAGAAATACGGTCTCAAGAAGTCCGAGTTGAAATACACTGTTGGAACGATGATCGAGATCCCACGCGCTGCCCTCACCGCTGATGAAGTGGCGAAGCACGCTGAGTTCTTCTCATTCGGAACAAACGACCTCACGCAGACCGGTCTCGGTCTCAGCCGTGATGACTCGTCTTCATTCCTTCCCACTTACCAGGATGCAGAAGTGCTCAACAACAACCCATTCGCTGCACTCGACCAGGAAGGCGTTGGCCAACTCGTTAAAATGGGCGTTGAAAAGGGTCGTTCGACCAAAAAGAACCTCAAGATCGGTATCTGCGGCGAGCACGGCGGAGATCCTGATTCAGTGAAGTTCTTCCACCGCACCGGGCTCAACTACGTTTCATGCTCACCCTTCCGTATCCCAATCGCCCGCCTTGCCGCAGCACAGGCAGCGCTTGAGGACAAGCCTGCCAAGGCAGCGCCTAAGAAGAAGGCCAAGAAAAAGACCGCTTCTAAGAAGTAGTCCATCTCTTGCTGCGTGATTCACGCTTTTCGAAAAAGGCAGTCCGAAAGGGCTGCCTTTTTTCGTGGGGGGCGCTACCCGCTACAAGGATAAAAGAGATAAAGTCTGATCGGCTTTACGGGAGAGAGACTCGAGGGATGAGGGGAAATCTCACGCAGCGTAGCAAAGCGGCAGAGTTCTTTTCACCATCTCTGCGCCTCCGCCCCTCTGAGTGAGACATTTTACGGAGCGACAACATGCCTCTGGTGAGGCGGATACGCCCGACTCTGCGCCGATAAACGCTTCGGTAGAACCTAATATCGCTCTCACCTCAAAACAGTAAATTCGACCTTTTACTTTTTACATTTCACCTTTTACGGTGCCGAAAGCACCCTATGCGCCTCGACCGATTTATCGCCAAAAATCAATCTGTAAGCGAACGCAGTGCTCGTGAGTGGATTGTTGCAGAAAAAGTGTCCGTGAATGGAAGGCCCACGCGAGAATACCTTTCCCGGGTCAACCGTTTCGATCAAATCTCACTCAAGGCCGAAATCCTCCAACGAGGTTCCGAAGTTCTTTATTTGATGCTCAATAAACCGGAGGGCATTCTCAGCGCAACGAAAGACGACGAGCACACCACCGTCCTCGATCTCATTGACCATCCTGACAAAGCTTCCCTTCACCTTGCGGGTAGACTTGATCGCAGCTCTACTGGGCTAATTCTTCTGACCAATGACGGGAACTGGTCGGAGCGCCTCACTCAGCCAGGTGCCAAAGTGGCGAAATCCTATCTCGTGGAAACAGATCGGCCGATCCCGAAAGACGCCGTCGAAAGCTTCGACACGGGATTTGATTTCCCAAGCGAAGGAATCAAGACACGTCCGGCACAACTCACACTGCTGGGCCCCTGCAAGGCCCGCGTTATTCTCCAGGAAGGGCGCTATCATCAAATCAAACGGATGTTCCATCGCATTGATGAAATTAAGCTCGTAAGCCTGCATCGCGAGAGCATCGGAAAAATTAATCTTCCTCACGACCTAGCCCCCGGTGCGTCACGCCCCCTCACGAAAAGCGAGATTGAAAGCGTGCGATGAATCGTTGGCCCATCATAGGGGCTGCGCTCCTTCTTGCTGTTGCGCCCCTGACTCTCGTGCCCCGGCGAAGGCATTGCCGAAAGCATTTAAAGAAGGAACGAAGTGAACTCGGGTTGCGAAGCGGTAAAAAACGCAGAGCGGCATCTCCGCCTATCTCCAAAGCCTTTCCGGGGATCTCTGCAATGTCGCCAGAGATGCCGCCACAACCGAAGCGACGGGCTGGTGCTTTTTGTTTGTGTGGAATGCCGGCGGTTTCTACCGTTTGAGCTCATGTGTAAACCATCCAACCTCTTTTGCCCTCCCTTTGGAGTGATCCAGCCGTTAACACGACGTTGACGTCGGATCGTTCCACTCCATCGTATCTTCTAGCAAACACTCACCTTTCCTCACATGAAAAATCTCACTTTTATCTGCTCACTCATTCTCATCGCACTCGGGTTCGTTGGCTACTTTGCCTGGGAGGCGATTGGCGCGTCTAAGCAATCCGTGACCGCTCTAATTCCAGCATTCTTCGGCATCCCGATGCTTCTCGGTGGTATCATCGCTCTGAAAAAGAACATGCTTGGAATGCACATCGCAGTGACCTTCTCCCTTCTCGGAGGACTCGCCGGTCTCGGCCGTCTTATTCCCAGCCTCATCAAAGGCAGCCTCGACTGGTCTACCGCAGCACCTAAGCTCGTCGTCGTCATGACCGTCGTCTCCATCTTTTTCACCGTCATGGCAGTGCGTTCATTCATCGCCGCAAAACGCGCTCGCGGTTAATTCCTTTTTTACCTCAGTTCGGGAGTCACAAACGTTCAGCGTTCCGACCCGAGCTGGGATGCGCTATCTCCGAGAGTTTTTTTCGGCTCATCGAAAAGAACGAAAATTAGTTGAAATTCTCACTTGATATTGAGACCTTGTATCATTAACGGTGGTTAGCGATTTATGACAACCCGAACTGTAAACTCATTCAAGCGAGAGCTATTGCTCTTCCCTACCCTCATTGCCACAGCCTCTCTGTTTGTTTTTCCCGGCATTTCACCGGCTCAAGAGACAAACCCCGATGGAACAGCCGGTGAAACTGTTGCCGATGCGAATCTCGGCCCTGTCATCGATGACGAGACCGGTGAACTCGATGCCACCATCGTCAAATCAACTCCTACCCCTCCGCGAACACCCACTCCTGCGCAAACGGTTCGACGAGCGACTGCTTCCCGTCCTGTTGAAGTAGCCATTTACGATACGATTGAACCTGAAATCATTACGGGAGGCGCAAGTGAGACCTTCGAACTTCCCGGTTCCGGCTTTTTCATCACTGAAGGCGATATCCGCGATCAGAGCTACGTGAACATAAACCGGGTCCTCGCGAAGGTGCCCGGCGTTTACACCCGTGAAGAAGATGGCGCCGGACTTTTCCCGAACATCTCAATTCGCGGAGTTGATGGAACCCGTTCCGAAAAGATTACCATCATGGAAGATGGCATTCTTCAGGCCCCGGCTCCCTATGCGGCTCCGAGCGCTTACTACTCTCCGAATGTGGGCCGCATGGCCGGTATTGAGATCCTGAAAGGCTCCAGCCAGATCAAATATGGCCCGAACACCACTGGTGGGGTCATCAACTACCTTTCGACACCGATCCCTGATCAGGAGCAATTTTACCTGCGCTCAATCTATGGATCGAACAACATGTTCCAGTCTCACTCCCACTACGGAAACACCGTCCAGACACAAAACGGTAAAATCGGCTACCTCGCAGAAATCTACTCGAAGCGCTCTGACGGTTTCCGCACGATCGACCCGGGCCCCGGAATCCCCCGCTCCAAGGACACGGGCTACAGCGTGATCGAGCCAATGATCAAATTTTCCTGGGAACCGGACACAGCTCTGGAGCAAAAGTTTGAGTTCAAATACGGCTACTCTGAGAACGATGCCAACGAAACCTACCTCGGCCTGACCGAATCTGATTTCCGCGCAGACCCCTACCGCCGCTACGCCGGTTCATTTCTCGATAACATCGCGACACAACAGCATCGCACCTATCTGAAGTACAACGCAGCCGTCACCGACGCCCTCGATATCCAGGTCGCGGGCTACTACAACCAATTCGAGCGCGACTGGTTCAAAATTCGTCAGGTCAACGGTAATGCCCTTCACACAACACTCGGGCCGACAGGGAATCCGGGCGATCGTGCGACACTGAAAGGTCTTGCACCGGGGACGTTAGGTTACCGACACAATGCACGGAGCTACGAGTCATACGGAGTGCAATTCTCAGCCGATTACCACGTCGATACCGATATCGTCGATCACACATTCAGCCTTGGCGTCCGTGAACACACTGACAGCATTCGTCGCTTCCAGGAAAATACGGATGTAGTCATCGGTCGTGGCGCTCCCGTGATCAATGATCGTGGACCTGGGTCAGGTGGTAACCGCTATCAGGAATCAAAAGCGACCGCGGTCTGGCTACAGGACACGATGGAGCTTGGTCGTTTCTCGATCACACCCGGGGTTCGTTACGAGAACGTCCGACTCCACAACACCAACTTTCAAAGCGACGCGACCAACACAGTCGTTGATGCTTTCAACGGCGACACGGAATGGTGGGTCGCAGGAGTCGGGGCGAATTACGAGATCAATGATAACTACTCCCTCTTTGGAGGAGTTCACGAGGGCGTCGCCGTTCCCAGTCCCCGCTCTATCCTCAGAAGCAATGTTGATTTGGAGCGCAGCACCTCCTACGAACTCGGCTTGAGACGTCAAAGTGACAACTTCAATGCTGAACTCGTAGGATTTGCCTCAGAGTTTGATAACATCATCAGCACCTCAGCGGGACTCGGACTTGGCGGGATCGCAACCAGAAATGCCGGAACTGGTTCAGTCCACGGGATCGAGGCTCTCACGAGCTACGATCCGTTTCAGGACCGCGCGGTGCGAATGCCTCTTTTCGTGAGCCTAACCTGGACGGACACCGAACTTGATCAGGCCCTCGATTCGGGCGGTGGTGAGGATATTTACGGTGACGGAGCAGGTGGACCGGGAATCGCCGGTGCAAATCTACCCTACATCCCCGAGTGGAAGCTCACAACGGGGGTTGGCCTCGAAACCGACACGTGGGGCCTCGACCTGACCGCCACTTACATCAGTGAGACCTTCGGAACCGCGCTGAACTCACCCGTGCCTGTGACTTCTTCACGACAGGGGCTCGTCGACGAAGGCATTCTCGTTGATTTGTCAGGCTACTACCAAGTCAGTGATCGGACGCGTCTCATTGGAGGGATTCACAATGTCTTCGAAGAAGTCATGGTGACAAGCCGCATTCCCGAGGGCCCGCGCGGAAATGCACCTCGCGAATTCTACGTAGGCTTTGAAATGCTCTGGGAACCTCGGGGATTTCCTTCAGGTAAATCGCCAATCTACAAGTAACCTGACGAAAGAGCGACCGCGGTCGCTCTTTCATATTTACCGACTTACGACCGCTTGATGCGCCTCATCTTCTCTTATTTTTGCACCCTTCTTCTAGGTTTTTTCGGAAGCACGAAGTTGACCGCTCAGGAGGCGGAAGAAATAAAGGCGAAACACGTCCAGACCCAGCTCCAGGAGTGGGTCAAGGCGAGGCAAATTCTCAGCGGAGAAAGCGCGGCATGGGAAGAGGAGCAGGAGACACTTGCTCAACTCAACGAAATTCGGAACCGCGAGATTGAGCAACTAAAGGATTTCACGAAAGCAGCACGTGACCGCGCTGCCGGACTCGATAAGAAGCTTTCGGGATTCGAGACTGAGCGGGAATCACTCAAAGGGTGGCGACGAAATCTCCAAAAATTGGTGACGGACTGGGAAAAGCAAATCAAAGAGTCACAGTCCGCCTTTCCCCCACCCCTGCGTGAAAAAATAGAAGAATCCCTCCTTAGAATCGATCAAGAAGACCCTGATCGTCCACTTCAGCAGCGAACGAGAGACGTCCTCTTGATTTCGCAAGCCTATCTCGATTTTCAAAATTCATTCACGGTCGATACAGAGATGCGGGAGATCGAAGGGGAAACACGTTCGATCGACGTCCTCTACCTCGGATTGAGCAAAGCATGGTATGTCGATGCATCAGGTCGATTTGCGGGACACGGCAGTCCATCCGCTTCCGGTTGGAAATGGACAACTGATGAAACACTTGCCGGCACCATTCGCGAAGCCATTGAGGTACACGAACGACGCCTCCCGCCGGTTCTCGTAACGCTCCCTCTATCCCGGGAGGTGGAGAAATGAAATGCCTTCTCGTTTCTGCCCTAGTCGGCTTCGGTCTCTGTGCCCCACTCGTTGCACAGACGGATAGAGATTCAGGCGGCGATATCGAGGCCCTCGTTTCCTCCGTCGAAAAGGATCTGGAAGCGTCGCTGAAAGAGCTCGCGGAACAGCGCTCAGCGATTGCGAAAGAGAAAATCCCTCTCGCCAAAGAGACCAATCAAATCGCCGCGAATATTCGTAAGGAACGTCGTCTCGCCGACCTTGCCAAAGTGACCCGCGAAGCCGCCGGTGATGAGCTCGAAAAACACGAGAAAGAACTCAAAACATGGCGTGATGAAAAGGGTTACATCGAAAGCCTCTTTCTCGATTTTCGCAAAAGCTACGAATCAATCAACAGCCTCCCCCGAGTCGAAGCGAATCGTGAGACACTCCTCAAAAACGACTTCGACTCACGTGCCGGGCTGATTACAGAAACACTGAATCGTCTCTCAGAAAGCCGATCCATTTCTCCACTAGCCGGTTCAGCACTTTCAGATGAGGGCGTTCTCGTTCCCGGTCGTTTTGCCGAAGCCGGACCGGTGAGTTGGTTTCTCTCCGAAGATAAGTCCCTCGCAGGGCTCGTCACTGCTGGCAACCAACTGCAACCGAAAGTGGTCGCCGCCGGCAACTCGGTCAAAGAAATTGAAAAGCTTCTCGCCGGAAAGAGTGCTGAGATCACTTTCGACCCGACCCTCGGCTCCGCTCTCGCCATGGTCGAAACGAAAACGTCATTGATTGATCATATTAAAAAGGGTGGATTCTGGATTTTCCCGATTCTACTTCTTGGCTTGATCGCTCTCCTCGCCGCGATCGCGAAATGGCTCCAACTCTTAAACATTCGGGAAGTCAGCCCCCCTGCCGTTCAGTCAGTAATCGAGTCGCTGAATAAAGGCGAAACGGATTCGGCACGGGAAAAGGCAGCTGAGCTGAGACACCCTTCACGTCAGATTATCGAACAAGGCATCGCGGCATTCTCAAGCAACAAGGCAGTAAGACGTGATGACCTCGAAGAACAACTCTTCGAAAAATTTCTCGGAGCACAGCCTCCACTCCAAAAAGGATTGCCACTCATTGCGATTGCTTCTGCAACGGCGCCGCTGCTCGGCTTGTTAGGAACCGTAACCGGAATGATTGAAACCTTCCGCATGATCAATATTTTTGGAACTGGCGACGCTAAGTCACTCGCTTCAGGAATTTCTGAAGCACTCGTTACGACCGAATTTGGACTCATCGTTGCGATTCCTGCTCTGATTCTACACGCGCTCCTTTCAAGGAAGGTTTCCGGAATCAAAGCAAATATGGAGATGACCAGCCTCGCTTTTCTCAATGGCCTCAAGCTAAACGCCGAAAAATAGATGTTCAGCCTCAAGTCAATCCTAGCCGAAGTTCAATCTCTCGTTCATGAGGGTGGCTGGGTCTTTGTCTCGCTGATCATTCTCGCCTTCGGCATTGCCTTCGCCCTCCTCTCTCTCTGGAGTGCGATGCGACTTCCTGATGCACCAATTCTCTCGTCACGTGATTGGCTCGCCTTGCTAAAGCAGTCACCCGAAAGCGAAGCCTTGAAAAAGAAGCTTAGCGACCAACTCGATGGCACTGGCGATCGTTCCCTCCAGCTTCAGGGGATCTCTCAGAGGCTCTTTGCGAAGCAGGAACGACGCTTCCCCTTCGTCTTCATTCTCATCAGTTCGGCACCACTCATTGGATTGCTCGGAACCGTCTCGGGAATGTTTAAAACCTTTCACGGAATGTCCCAAAATACGGCCGGTGCGCCCATCGACGTCATTTCACGAGGCATCTCAGAAGCGCTCATCACGACACAAACAGGGCTTATCATTGGCGTTCCCACTTACATTGTCTGTGCCTGGCTCAAGAGCCGTTATGAAAATTTGGTGATCCACTACAGCCAACTTGAATCTCAACTTTTACACGAGGCCAGGTCCTAAAAAATGGCACGACGATTTCAGCGATTCGGCGAACCGACCGGAGAAAGCACAGGGGAAATCAATATCTCTCCGCTCATCGATGTGGTCTTTATCCTTTTGATTTTTTTCATTGTCACGACCGTCTTTGTCGAAGAAACCGGAGTCGAGATCTTAAAGCCGCGTGCGGCAACCCAACAGGATCTTGAGAAGGAAAGCATTCTCATAGGAATCACTCCGTCAGGTCAGGTCTTTTACGGAGGAAGGGAAATCGGAGTGAGCGGCGTGCGAGGCATCGTGAGCCGACTCCTGCGGGACAACTCCTCTCCTGTTATTATTCAGGCCGATCGAGCCACACCAACGGAAACGACCGTCTCCGTTCTCGATGAAGCAAAACTCGCAGGGGCGAGCCAGGTATTTGTTTCCACGGTTAATGAGTAAGGTTCTTCACATCTCCGGGCACCCCGCCCTTCGAATTCTGCTCGCCATCATCGCGACGATGGGGCTTCTCCTTTTTCTGTCCGCAGTAAGGCTTTACAAAAAGTCACCCACGCAAACACTCACACTGCGCACCCTCAACACGAGTTTGCCCGTGAGCCTCCCCGCGCCACCTCCACCTCAGTTCGAAACGCCTCCACCACCACCCGAAGCAAAAGAACTTCCTAAGCTGAACATCGAACTCGCCTCTGTTGCCCCACCGATCAAAGCGAGTCTTGATCGTGATCTCGATCTGCAACTCGAACCCACCGAGTTTGCCTCTCAGGAGGAGCAAGTGCGCGAGCGGATGACCTTTAATTCGAACGAGCTCGACGACAGCCCCAAGCTCGTTAGCCGTCCCAGTGTTACCTTCCCTGAGTCCCAGATTGAAAAGGGTGTCAGTGAAGGAAAGGTCACTCTCGAAGTTCTCATCAACTCAACCGGAAAAGTGAACGTGCGGCGCGTTCTCGACTCGAGCCACAGTGACTTCACGGCGATGGCGAGAACTTTCGCTTCCAACTCACGATTCACACCGCCCCGGAAGAACGGACGCGCCGTGAATGCCCTTTTTAAGTGGCCTCTCATTCTTCGCCCCTGATTTCTGATGCGCCGATTCATTTTCACTCTCATTCTCTGGGTTCTAACTTCGACCGCCTTCGCCGGCGAACCGCTCCCTATTGATCCGCTCTGGAAAAGTGAGAACTTTCGCAAAGCGATCACGGGCAGCTACGGAATCGATTCCAGAATTGAGCCTCGATTGACAGAAGACGAGAGCGAGGTGCTCGACGAATCGGCCGAACTCCTCGCTGCCAAAAAACGACGGGAATCGATCGAGTATCTCACCGATTCAGGTATTACCGAAAAAAGCCCCGCGATCCTATTCTCTCTTGCGACGCTGCTCTTCGAAGAAGGCGAAAGCGAGAAGTCCATCGAACGCTTTCACGAAGCCCTTGAGCTCTTTCCTAATTTCCGCGACGCCCACCGCAACCTCGCCGTAGTCCTCGTTCAGGAGGAAAAATGGGACGGTGCAGAAAGCCATCTCATTCGGGCAATCGAACTCGGAGCCCGTGACGGACTCTCTCTTGGACTACTGGGATACTGTCATTCACGAAAAGACCGTGCCGCTGCCGCCCTCGATGCCTACCGTCAGGCAGCGATGGTTCAGCCGGACGAAGCTCAATGGAAATCGGGACAGGCACAAGCCTTGCAGATGCTGGGAAAACACGCCGAAGCCGTTTCTATTTTCCAAGAGCTCATCGAAGAAGATCCTCAGACGATGCAGAACTGGCTCGCTCAGGCCGAGAGCCTCATCACGCTTGATGAGCCAATCAAAGCGATCGCCAATCTGGAACTGGCCCATCGCGCCGGCCGACTCGGAACTCCACAACTCTTTTCTCTCGGACATCTCTACCTTCAAAATGAACTTCTGAACGAAGGATATGAATGCTACCTCAACGCATTGAGACCCGAATCCGGTGCCACGATGCGTCAAGGAGCCGATGCCCTCGGAATGCTCATCAACCGTCAAGAGTGGGCACTCGCCGGGAAACTGCTCGAAATCTGCCGCGAGTTCCCAAAAATGGGAGGCGCTGTCGGTTCGTCGATCGGGCATGAGCATTCCAGCGAAGACCGATCCCGTTACTTTCGCTCAGTTGCTCTGATTGAAGCCGGTAACGAAAACTACGAGCGTGGCATCGCCGGCCTCGACGCCTACTTGCAACAAGAACCCCTCGACGGCGAGGCCCTGCTTCTCCGCGCGAGACTTCACCGCGACGCCGGGCATCGCGAAGAAGCAGAAATGCGATACGAAGAAGCCGCGTTAGTGGAAGCAGTGGCTCCCGACGCCTTCCGCGAGCACGGAGAATTGCTCGTCGATGCACGCGACTATGCGAAAGCAATCGAGCTACTCGAACGCTCGCTGGCATTGGAACCTTCGGACGCTGTCGCACGGTTTCTCGACGCGGTGAAGGAATTGGACTAAGGAAACGCTTCAGCGAGGAATTCCACACACCGCCAGTAGTGGAATGAATTTCATTCCGAACGCCCTGCCGATCCGTCTGAGGCTCTATGCGGAAGGAATCCGCTACCCCTATCCACTCACCACTCCCGGGATTCCTCCAGACAAACGAATGTTGGAAACGCTGATGGGGAGTGAGCGCCCGAACTTAGATCCGCGATTTCGTTGACAGAATCCGCTAAGGTCTGCGTAATGTAGGAGATATGACGCTCTTCCGTTACCTTCTTCTTTCCATTATCACCGCCACCACCACCCAAGCGGAAGTGATTGAACACCGGGGCGTTGCCTTCTACGTCTACCATCTCGATGAGACGACGGAGAAACTGGAGCTCCATCTCAGCGGAAAAAAAGGCGAACCAAATACCTTTATTAAATTGGAGGAGAAAGTGAAGAGCCAGGGCCGTGAACTGAGGTTCGCGATGAACTCCGGTATATTCGAAGGAACTTTTCTACCCTCGGGACTTCACATTGCCGAAAGTAAAACAATCACCAAGCTCAACTTGGACGACTTCGTCAAAGATCGCGAGAGTCAGTTCACTCCCAACTTTTTCCTAAAGCCGAACGGCGTCTTTTTTATCCGCAAAGATGGCGGCGCCAAAATCGTGGAATCAAGCCTTTTTCCCGCGCTAAACGAAAAGCCGGTTCTTGCGACGCAGTCTGGACCGCTTTTAGTTCAAAATCAAAAAATCCACCCCATCCTGACCGAGGATTCTACGAGCGAACGCTATCGGAACGGTGTCGGAGTCACAAGCGATGGAAAAGTGGTTCTCGTCTGCTCCGTGCCGGACCGGGAAATTGGAGTGAGCAACCTCTATCGCTTCGCGGAACTCTTTCGAGACAAGCTCGATTGTCCTAACGCGCTTTACCTCGATGGGGACATTTCCTACGTCTATATCAAGGGCGAAACACCGCCGATACGTGAGACAAACTGGTTTGCAGGAATCCTCGCGATCACGGAAGCTGCCCCATGATTTTTCGACTTCTTTGCTTTACCTGTCTTCCTCTGATTCTTTCTCTGACAGCATCTGCTGACGCAAAGAAACCTAACATCCTCCTAATTGTCTCCGACGACCAGGGCTACAACGACCTCGGCGTTCTCGGCAATGGAATCATCACGCCGTCACTAGACAGACTTGCCACTGAGGGAACCCGGCTCACCAATTTCTATGTCACCTGGCCCGCCTGCACGCCGAGTCGCGCCGGACTCTTGACCGGTCGCTACCCTCAGAGAAACGGCATCTATGACATGATCCGGAACGAGGCTCCCGACTATGGATACGAATACAAGCCCGGCGAATACGATGTCACCTTCGAGCGTATTGGCGGAATGGATCTCCGGGAAAAATTCATCCCTGATCTCCTTCCAGCCGAATACCAATCCGCTGTTTATGGCAAGTGGGATCTCGGTACGCTGAAGCGCTTCCTTCCCACTTCCCGGGGCTTCGACGATTTTTACGGCTTCGTGAATACCGGAGTCGACTACTTCACCCACGAGCGCTACGGCGTCCACAGCATGATGAGAAACCTCGAACCGGATACCGCCGACACGGGGACTTACTGCACTTACCTTTTCGAGCGTGAGGCGCTTAACTTCCTCGAAAACCATTCAGGAAAAGAGCCCTTCTTTCTCTATGTTCCGTTCAACGCGCCTCACAATTCGTCAGCCCTCGAGCCGGAAATCCGCACGAGCGTTCAAGCCCCTGACCGATATAAAAAAATGTATCCTCCGGTCGACCCCGAGTTTAAAGACGTCGCCAAATTCAAATACGGTGGTCCCGCGAAAATAGCGACCCCCGCGGCGCGCCAGCGAGACTACCGCGCTGCCGTAACCTGCATGGATGAATCCATCGGAAAAATGCTCACGCTTCTTGATCAAAAAGGAATCGCTGATAACACCATCGTTATTTTCTTTAGCGACAACGGGGGCTCGGGAGGAGCGGACAATTCTCCCCTTCGTGGGCGCAAGGCACAGATGTGGGAAGGCGGGATCCGCGTGCCATGCCTCGTTCGCTGGACGAGCGGCGATGTTCCCGCAGGAACGATAAACGATGCCTTTCTCTCAAGTCTCGAATTGGTTCCCAGTTTCGCCGCGGCAACCGGCCACACGCTCCCTCAAGAGATCGTCTTCGACGGCTACGATTGGTGGCCTACCCTGCGGGGCGAAGTGAAATCGCCTCGAACAGAAATGTTCTGGAAGCGTCGCAACCAACTCGGCGCCCGGGTCGAAAACTGGAAATGGACCCATATGAGCAACAAGCAAAAAGGCCTCTTCGACCTCGGAGACGACATCAGCGAAACGAACGACCTGTCTAAAAAGAATCCGGAAAAACTCGCTGAGCTGAAAGCCGCGTTCGACAGCTGGCTAAAGGAAATGGACAAGGCGGAGCGACGCGGCCCCTTTCGCGACTTTTAGAGGAGCGAGAAAACCGCGCGGCTTTTATATGCTCTTTTCTGAATCACAAAAACCACCACGTAGCCTCCGGCCCCGTCACTGTTATAGCTCGTGAGGGAGGTAGTTTTCTCGGTTGCGTTGAAAATGACCTTCCTCTTGCCTCGATAGGGGCCGGGATGGAATAGATTTTTCAGCGCGGCATCCGGCAATGTGATCGTCTCATCATTCGGCTGAATCGTGATCCTCTTATACTGCTCATGAGGCATCATAACGTCAGTGTTCGCTAATTTCCCCCGTCCATCTCAATGAGGTTTCGCAGCCCGTTAGAGTATCCCTTGCAGGTGAGTTCGCGATCCTACGCTGAAACGTCTCGATCTTGATTTCAACCTTGATTTCAACCTTGATTTCAACCTTGAAGTCTCGCTTTTCGAACACTTTCGACCGCCTGTCTGCGAGAACTTTCCCCACGATACTCTCGAATTTGGTAAGCGACTTCAACCGATTCCTATCGATACGGCCCGAGACTTCCTCGTCGGTCTTATCCATGAAAATGACATTGGGCCAACTCTTACCCAGCTCCGGGTAAACCGAGACGACCCGTCTATGATCGACCCTCGCGATGATCTTGCTTTACGTCCCCGGATTCTCGCGAACATTCGAATAGCCATCACTGCCCTGCAAAAGGCACCACTCTTCCGGTTCTCGAGCGTGCCCGGCGAACAGTCTAAGGAACGAAAAAACGGCAGCCAAATTATCAGCCCTTCCATCGCCATGGTACACCGTTCACCCATCGCAAAAACCAGTACTATTCTGCCTCACGATCCAGTTCTACCCCGATCGGATCAGACTGGCTGTTCATCCGAAATCGCAGACGCCCCCCGCTTTTCCCTTCCTTATTTTCATCTTTACCTTCCCCCTCGGTTTTCTCTGGAGCAACAGGCTGATTCTCTTCTGCGTCCATGTTCCCGGGCAGAACACTCAGAAGCACTTCGGGGAATAACCCACCAAATAGCTCAACAGAGTCAGCTCTCGAAGGCAGGTCCGACTCCTTCACATACTGCGTGCTTCCCCAGTCGTAGTCACCGCCAAACGCTACGACATGAGAACTCAGGACCTTGAAATCGACCCGTGAATAAAGCCAGTCGATGCTGGAATTGAGAAGTTCATCCTGCGTTTTCACGGCCGCTTCAAACTCGTCAGGCTTTTCTGCAATGAGTTCATCAAGCAAACTGCGAGCCTCACTCAAAGTCGTAAGCGAATCCTCAAATTTATTGTCAAACCGTTGCTTCTGCCCCAGTTCGTAGGACTCGATGAAATCGAGATATTTCATCATGACATCATGCTCACCGGGAATCAGGTTCTCCTGTGCGGACTCGATATCCTCCTGCAATTTCTCAAGGCGATAGCCAATGACATCAGGTTCAAATGCCGGATGCTCAGACGCGAGCTCTTTAATCTGGCGGTCCGCTTCGATGTAGCTACCTATCGCCAGCGGCCAGAGCTCCGCAGAGGCAAGCCGATCCCCTGTCTGAACCAAGCAGTAGGCGCTGACCCATAGCGAACCGGCGTCTTCTTTCGCCTCCGAGAGAGGGGCTACAAGAACGAGGAGAAAGAAAATAGATTGCCTCCACCTGAGCAACTTTCCCGAGCCCCCTACTGTTTTTTGATCATCCATGCTTACGGGTCAATCTTCGACTTCGAGAATCAACCCCTCGACTTTTTTGAGGATTTTAAAATGGTCTCCTTCCGCAATTCGATATCGATGGCGCACAACTTCATTGAATTCCCCGAGACGGAACGGTTGCCCGATGAGCTTTTTTTGAACCCCGTCACCAAACTCATGCCAAATCGGCTCGATCGGCTCGATCGGCTCGATCGGCTCGATCGGCTCGAGCGGCTCGAGCGCTGAGCGTGTCGTCTCAGGAGCTCTTTCACTCGTTGCCCGACTCGCCCCCGCTTCGACATTCACTGACGCGTCATTGCCGGAGTTCCGTCCCCAATACACAGCGCGACCTTCCTCAGGAATCTCAATCAATCCATGAGGAAAACTTACCGGATTAAAAGGTTTCAAACAGAGCTCCATTTCAGATGCGTCTCCACGACCGGCACCACCTCGCATCATACGGGAACAACTTCAAACCCCTTTCTAAGCTTCCAAAGAGGGGTTACGACGTATTCTATAGCAAAATTCTACCGTTTTCGTGGAATTGACGGCCACCCTGATTCCTGCCATCCTCACACTATGCAACAGGACAAACCTTCTCTTCCCTCTCGTCGTTCAGCGATCAAAACCGCCGCAGGAGCATCCGTTCTCGCAGGTATCGCACTGCCTCACGTCCATGCACAGGACAAACAGGAACTGAAGCTCGCCCTCGTCGGATGTGGAGGTCGAGGAACCGGTGCTGTAAAAAATGCTCTCAGCGTCTCTGGTGCCCTCGGACCGCTCAAGCTTCATGCGATGGCAGATGTCTTTGAGGAAAATCTAAACCGCAGCTACGAAACGCTCAAGAAACAAGAAAGCATCGCCGACAAGATCGACGTCGCCCAGGAACGCAAGTTCATCGGATTCGATGGCTACAAGAAGGCCATGGACAGTTTAGAAAAAGGCGACATCGTCATCTTCACGACTCCGCTCGCCTTTCGCTGGCCCATGTTCGAATACGCGGTTGAAAAAGGACTCAACGTTTTCATGGAGAAACCACTCTCCGCCGACGGCCACTCCTCTCGCAAACTTCTCGAGATCAATGAGAAGGCGAAAGAGAAGAATCTCAAAGTCGGTGTTGGTCTCATGTGCCGACATTGCACCTCGCGAAATGAGCTGAAAAAGCGCATCGACGACGGTGCGATCGGTGACATCACCTTCATGCGCTCTTACCGAATGCAGGGCGCGATTGGATCATGTTTCACACCGAAGAACACGACTGATATGTCTGAGCTACAGTATCAGATCAAAAACTTTCACAGCTTTCTCTGGCTCAGCGGTGGATCATTCAGCGACTTCTTCATCCACGGAATCGATGAGATGTGCATGATCAAAGGAGCCTTCCCTATCGATGCAAAAGCGGTCGGAGGACGTCACAACAAAACGATCGAGCGCAATGGCGAAACACTCGAAGCAGTCGACCAGAATTTCGACAGCTACGGCGTCGAATACACTTTTGCTGACGGAGCCAAAGCTATTTATGAAGGCCGGAACATGCCTGGTTGCCACCAGGAATTCGCGGCCTACGCACACGGAACTAAAGGTTCTGCGGTAATCTCCTCCGCCAGTCACACCCCTGCCCGGTCAAGACTCTACAAGGATCAAAACATCAATTCCAATTACCGCGCGAAGCCTGAGAATCTCCTCTGGGCATTCCCCACCGGGGATCGAGGCGCGAGCCTCGAAGGCAATCCCTACGACATCGAGTGGGAGCACCTTCTCGAAGCGATCCGCAACGACGACAAGTATAACGAAGTCGAACGCGGAGTTGCCGCCAGTGTCACCACCTCGATGGGACGGATGGCCGCGCATACCGGTCAGCTCATCACTTATGATCAAATGCTGAACAGCGAGCACGTTTTTGCACCGAATATCAAAGAGCTGACAATGGATGGCGATTCCCCACTGATGCCTGATGCAGACGGCCGCTACGCGAAGCCAGAGCCGGGCGTGAAGAAGGAAACGGAATATTGAGTGGTATCACTTCCTCCCCACGACGCGAATGAAACTACTTCTGTGGGCCTTTGTCGCTTTCGGTCTCGCCCGAAGCAGCTACCGGTTTATCAAAGCCCGTCGTATCGACGACGGGCTTTATGTTGCTTTCTGGCTGACACTTGCCGTCGCAAGTGTCACCGGAGCACCGGTCGCCAAGCTGATTGCTCTGGGTTTTCTCGTCGCAGCCCTTGTAAAAAAGCACCGGCCATCATACTCCACTCAGGATTTCGATTCATCACACCCCGGCTCGATCACACTTGATGCGGACAGTGAAGAACTCCCGTCTCAGGATCCGCAATCGACAAACAATGATTCTCCCCCCGATCCGGAAGAGTTCATTCGCTCGATCCCTGAATACGCGGAGAACTGCGTCGACCACGCGAAGATTCTCACGAGCGACTCTCTCGACTACACCCCCGAAAGCCTCGTCATCGTTGACAAGATCATCACCGAAGGTTGGGGAGGAGAAGTTCCCGCCCTCGTCGAGCCTATGCTTGTCATTTTCGGCAGCTACGTCGGCGAGACGATACGCCGCAAACATGGAGGAGAATGGATCCACAGCGAGGACTTCGGCTACGCCCTAGTTGGGATCGACGGGCGCGATTTCAAAGTATTCCCTTTTGAAAAAGTCCTTAAACGCTTCACCGAAGGCGATTCCCTGGCGTTTTTCTATGAGGCTCTTAAGGAATCTTTAGAGAAAGACTGCGAAGAGGATGATTCTGATTGAGGCACGACTCAATTTCTATCGAAAGACCAAAAATGAAGCACCATCGATTGCCGGGCAGAGCAAACAGGGTTATCGGTCTCATCTAATCCTGTTAAGTCAGACAGTTAACCCTATTGGATCACGGGAACAGGCAGTTTGCGCATGGCCATCATCTCCCAGGAAACGATTCAGAAGATTCTCGACGACAATGACATCGTCGAGCTGATTCAGGGCTATTTCCCGCTGAAACGCGCTGGAACGAACTGGGTCGCGAACTGTCCATTTCACAACGAAAAGACCCCGAGCTTCAATGTCGTTCCGGGGCGTCAGATCTTTCACTGCTTCGGATGTCAGGCCGGTGGCGATGCGATCAAGTTCGTGCAGATGTATGATAACATGCCCTTCCCGGAGGCCGCGAGAAAGCTGGCCGACCGCGCCGGGATCATGCTTCAGGAGGAGGCCTACGATCCGAAAGCAGAAGCCCTCCGCAAAGGGAAATCAGAGCTGATGCGACTCCAACGGGCCGCGACAGAATGGTTCCACATGCTACTTTTCAAAAAACCTTTTGCCCAGCCCGCACGCGACTACCTCAAATCACGCGGACTGGGAATGGAAGTCTCACGCACTTGGAAATTCGGCTACGCGCCGGAAGATCAGCATTCCTTTTTTGACTGGGCCCGGGCCGAAGGGTTTTCGGTTCAGCAACTCGTCGAGGGCGGACTCGCCAGGTGGCGAGATGACAACAATCCGAATCGGGGCGCCTACAGTTTCTTCCGCAATCGGCTCATGTTCCCGCTGAACAATGATTTCGGCGAGCCTCTTGCCTTCAGCGGACGGGTCCTCGCGGCCGAGCAAGGAGGCGGCAAGTATGTCAACTCACCTGAGACTTCGCTTTTCAAGAAAAGTAAAACGCTCTTCGGACTCGACCGCTCGAAGCGAGCCATCATTCGGGAAAAACGGGTCATCGTATTTGAAGGTCAGCTCGATTTGATCGCCGCATTTGAAAATGAAATTGAAAATGTCGTCGCTCCACTGGGGACGTCACTGACAGAGGATCACTCCCGAATTCTTAAACGGCACACCGATGAAGTCATTCTTTGTTACGACTCCGACAGCGCGGGTGTGAAAGCGGCGAGCAAGGCATTTAAGCTCCTCGCCCCGACCGGAATGCTGGTTCGACTCGCACAACTCCCAGATGGCGAGGACCCGGACTCGCTTATTCGCTCACAGGGAGCCGATGCGCTCCGTGAAATTATAGATAAAGCCCCCGAATTCTTTGATTTTCAAATCGACAGCCGCGGCACAAAATTGAATCAAGGCACGCTGCGCGACCGGCTCAATTTTGCGAAAGATCTCGCGACCGACATCGCCCTGATCGATGACCGTATGTTACTCGATTCCCTGATTAGCCGGGTCACGATCCGACTTGGCGTCGGCGAAGATGATGTTCGCAAGCTGGTGCGAGACGCCATCGCCGCGACAGAACGAGTGGAAAAAACGAAACGCCGGCGCGACGCCATTACGAAACGGCGTGAGGACGAAGGCCACCCCCCAGCTCCCGGACGAGGCAGTCCACAACAGCACGAACAATCCAATATTTCCTCCACCAGTGGACCAACCATAATCGAAAACCGGTCAATAAGACTCTTGTGCAAGGCCCTCCTCACCGACTGCAAAACTAAGAACACGATCACCACTGAGCCCATCCCCGAGTATTTCAGAAATCTCACGGAGACAGAATTGCTCGCGACGATCTGGCAAGGACAGTTTGATCCCGAAAGCCCGGGGAGCGTGAACGCTTTTATCGGCCAGCTCAACGAGCCCGATCAAAAATGCGTCACTAAGCTCCTTACCGAGGACAGCGCCAACATCACTTTGGAATTGGCTAACGATTGCCTCAACAAACTCGTGCGGCAAAGCCTCCAAAATCAAATTTCGGTTACGAAAGCACAATTGGGAGCCCCTAACCTTCCGCCGCAAGAGATAGAACGGCTAAGCAAACTACTTCTTGACCTAAGATCACAACTACACGATCGTTGACGTCTCCGCAGCACCTAAGTGTAAAGAACCAACTGCACTTCCCGAGTAAGTAGAAAATGGCTGTCGACAAAAAAGCGAAACGAACGAACTCCAAGGAGGTTAGCAAAAGTGCGGCCAAGCGTTCAATCAAAAAGTCGAAAAAAAAGAAGTCCGCTCCGCGAGCCACTTCTAAATCAAATTCCCCTAATTCCCCTTCAAGTAAGAGGAAAAAAGCGGCTCCTAAGGCTGCTGCAGAGCCGGTAAAACCTGCAACGGTTTATAAGTCGTTGCTCGATTCACCTGAGTTCCAGCCCATCGTTCGGGATCTGATCCGTCTAGCTAAAGAACAGGATTATCTCACTTTCGACGACATCAACGAAGCGCTGCCCGATACGGAGACAGACTTAGAGTTGATGGAGGAACTCATTGAGCGACTCCGCACGATGAAATTCCGGATCATTGATTCGGCGGAGGTCGACAACATCAAAGCGGACGCTGATGACGACGAAAGCAGCTCAGAACCCGCTCCCGCGAAGAAAGTGGCCCCCGAAAGAGCAGGGCGGCTCGACATACTCGATGATCCCGTCCGGATGTATCTTAAGCAGATGGGCCAGGTTCCCCTTCTCACCCGGGAAGAAGAAGTTGAAATTTCGAAGCGCATCGAAAAAGCTGAGCTGGAAATTCGCAAGATTCTCGCGCAGTTCGGATTCATTCCCGATTCTTACCTAGACCTCTCAAAACGTCTCGAAGATGGAGAAGAGCGCTTTGATCGCCTTATCATTGATAAGAAGATTGAAAGTCGGGCACGTTACTTAAAAAATCTCACGAAGCTTTGTGATCAAGTGGAGTCGTTTCGCGACGATATGAACGGTACCTACGCGAAAATTCGCGCCCGAAAAGAAGGTCCCACTCCCAAACTTGCCGAAAACTGGAAGAAGGGACTCGCGGGCCTCTCAAGGACCTACAACCGTTTTTACTTTAAGCAGAAGGTCACCGAAGACCTTGTCAGCTTCACCGCGAAGTTCACCGAGCGCTCGCTTGAGCTCAAGAAAGTAGCAAAAAAGGCGAAAGACAGGGCTGAGAAAAGTCATGCCACCCGCGCCAAGACAGCGTTTGAAAAAGAAGTCTGGATGGATCAGGGGGCGTTCGACCTCCTTGCCGCAGATCTCGAGGTGCATGTCGCTGAAGGGAGAAAGGCGAAGGACGAAATGGTGGAGGCAAACCTCCGTCTCGTGATTTCAATTGCGAAAAAATACACCAACCGCGGACTCTCTTTCCTCGATCTGATTCAGGAAGGTAACATGGGACTGATGAAGGCGGTCGAAAAATTCGAATATCGTCGCGGGTACAAATTTTCCACCTACGCAACGTGGTGGATTCGCCAGGCGATCACCCGCTCCATTGCCGATCAGGCGCGGACGATTCGTATCCCCGTGCACATGATCGAGACGATCAACAAGCTGATGCGGGTGCAGAAGCAGCTCGTACAGGAATACGGTCGTGAACCCACCTCAGACGAGATTGCGGAAGAGATTCATCTCCCAGTTGAACGCGTCAGTGCCGTGTTGAAAATGGCGCAACAACCGATCTCACTGCAGGCCCCTGTTGGCGACAGTGACGAGACGAGCCTTGGTGACTTTATCGAAGACAAGGGTGCTGAAGATCCCAGCGACATGACTTCCATGTCGATGCTGAAAGATCGAATCAAAGACGTCCTCGATACCCTCACCGAACGAGAGCGCGAGGTTCTCGAGCAGCGTTTCGGACTGGTCGACGGTTACAGCCGGACGCTTGAAGAAGTCGGAAAACAATTTCAAGTGACTCGCGAGCGAATTCGGCAGATCGAAGCGAAAGCGCTTAGAAAAATGCGTCACCCGACGAGAATCCGGCAGCTCGAGGGCTTCATCGACGCGCCACACCTCTAGCGCAACAGAGCCTTATGGTTTCTGAGGCTTTGAGAAAACGAGCCGAAAAAAGAACAGCGTTAGAAACTTCCCTGTTTTCCCGGGGTTTTAGATCACATGGAACATCAGGAGCCAACCGATCCCGAGCTTGAGAAGGTGTGGGATCTTCTTAAATCAGGGAAACCCGTTGCCCCCAGCCCGTTTTTCTCACGAAACGTGGTCAGAGAGGTGCGGCGACTCGAAGCAGAGGCGCAATCAGGCTCGCTCGCACGACTCGCAGAGTTTTTCTCAGCACCCATTTTCCGCCCCGTGGCGATTGGTGCAGCGGCTTGTGTGGCCTTCGCGATTGCAGCATTATTGATTTCAAATCCTGACAAGGCTGACCCACAGTCGTCTGCGATTGCCGCAAGCGCGGTTGAAAAGGTAGCGTTTGATCCTGCCACTGAGATGGCGAAAGTCGAATTCTTTGGCCAGCTTATGGCAGTGACCGATCCGGCGATACTCGATGACGCTTCGATTGCCGAACTGTTCTTCTAAATTCGTCTTCAAAAACTTATCGAAGGTGAATTCAGGTCTTTGTGTGGCCTCACGGTATCAGCCTTCGCCGTGAGCGCCCGCACGGACGCGGCACGAGACCCGACACGGGGATGGGTTTCTGCCATTTTCAACAACCTCGCGATTGCCGCCCGCCACGCGCAGCATGGTCCACGGAGCCGGGCGTGTCGCGGCGATCGAGGACCCACTCGGCGGCTTTAAGCTCCCCGATCCAGATTTCTGTGGGCACCCCCAAATCCTGATGGATCTTGCTCGCGAATACCCCACGAGCGCTCTTCTCTCCGTCTTCAAGGGCGGCGCCACCATTACGGGTTCCCCCACCACCTTGATACGCTCATCGGGACCTGACCTTAGCCCACACTCGCACTACGATCGTTGAAATGAAAACCCTCCTCACCCTGCTCATCACCGCACTGCTGGCGACCTCCGGCAGAGCACTCGAAGACGATCGCCTGATCCTCGTCGGTGCCTCCTACGGGAAGAACGTCCTCGCCCTCACCGACACCACCGGCGAGGTTCTGTGGAAATACGAGACTGAGGGACTCGAGAAAGGGCACTCCGGTCACCACGACGTTCAGTTCCTGCCGAATGGCAATCTTCTCTACCACGACAGCTGGACTGTGACCCGCGAAATCACCCTCGACCAAGAAATCGTCTGGGAATACGACAGCGCCACCGCCAACGGCAACACCGGCAAAAAAGCAAACGTGCACGCCTTCACCCGTCTTCCGAACGGCGACACCGTGATCGTAGAAAGCGGCGTCGGCCGGATCATCCACGTCGATGCCGAGGGCCAGTTGAAAAAGTCGATCCCACTCGGCGAAGACGGTCGGAAAAACACCCGTCTCATGCGCCTTCTCGACAGCGGCCACTACCTCGTCTGCGCTGAGAATCCGGGCCTCGTCACCGAGTATTCCACCGACGGTCAAATCGTGTGGGAATACCCCACCAACACCCGTGTCTTCGGGGCGATCCGCCTCGCTAATGGCAACACCCTCATCGCGACCGGGAGCGGCAACAGCGTCATCGAAGTCACCCCGGAAAAGGAAGTCGTTTGGCAGATCGAAAAATCGATCCCGGGCACCGAGATCGAGCTCGCTTGGACCACCGTCCTGCAGGAGCTCCCGAACGGCCATCGCCTCATCGGGAACTGCCACGCTGAAAACGACGACCCGCAGATCTTTGAGATCACGCCCGAGAAAGAGATCGTGTGGGAGTTCAACGAGTGGGACCTCGTCGGGAACGGCCTAGCCTGCTGGCAGGTCCTCGACGCCGATCAGTCTGCGATGATCCGTGCCAAGCTTAAAAAGTAGCCCTTCCTGCGAACAGTTGCCCGTTTTCGAGGATCGCCGTTTTTTCTAACATAGCCGCTTCTCAAGCGTCTATAATATCCCGGATGCCGGTTGGAAGTCCCCTATTTTCCTATAATTGCCTTAACGATTCCCCCGTATGAAAAGACATCATGCCCCGTTCGTTGCTGTAGCGACCCTGTCGGCCTGCCTAATCGCAGTAGCGTGTCGAACCGTACCGGAGACAGGGAGGAAACAGGTCAACTTCATGAATCCTGCAGAAGAAGCCGCCCTCGGCCTCTCTGAATTCAACAAGATGAAGAAGGAGAAACCGATTTCGGCAGATCAATCTTATAATGAACTGGTCCAGCGAGTCGGAGCGCGGCTATCGCAGGTCATGCCGGTGCCAGACGCAGAGTGGGAGTTTGTGGTCTTCGAAGATCCCTCACCCAACGCATTTGCCCTTCCCGGAGGAAAAGTGGGCGTGCACACCGGTCTCTTTCAAATATCCCAAAACGAGGCAGGTCTCGCTGCTGTGATCGGCCATGAAGTTGCCCATGTTGTCGCGAGACACTCTGGTGAACGCATCTCACAAAACGTTCTTTCGAGTGTCGCTGTCGTGGGAGCCGGATACGTTTTAAATAAGAAAACGGGGTCCAGCGGAGTCCTCCCGACAGCCGCGCTCGGAGGTGCCGCGTTAGTCATGACGAAATCCTTTTCCCGAAAACAAAAACTGGAGGCAGACCGCATCGGTGCCATTTTCATGGCACGGGCTGGATACGATCCGCAGGAGTCCATCGCCCTTTGGAAGCGCTTTGCCGCATGGCGAGCTCAAAGCGGACAAAAAAGCACCCCCACCTTTCTTGCCAGCCACCCCCTCGACGAAACCCGTATCGCTGAGCTAGAGCGCTACATGCCGGAGGCACTGGAAGACTATAAAAAGCCATAATGGATAAACAACTTCAACGCCGCGAAAGCTTCGCCGCAATCAAAGCCCTCACCCCGGAAGATAAAGACAGCGCTTCAAACACGATCTGTAGGCAGCTCGCTGACACAAGAGTCTTCCGCCACTCAGACGTGATCTTTGCGTATCTCTCGCTTTCCAGTGAGCCATCACTGGAGTCGCTCTTCAGTACCTACCCGCAAAAGCGATGGGGATTTTCCCTCATCACCGATGAGGGACTGCTCGAATTTTACCACGTCACCGGAATCGGGCAGGTCGCGGTAGGCGAATTTGGAATTTTCGAACCAGATCCAGAACAGTGCAAAAAATTCACCCCGGAGGAAGTAGATCTCATTCTCGTTCCCGGAGTTGCCTTTGATCCCAAAAACGGAGCGCGCCTCGGAAGAGGCCGCGGCCACTATGATCGTTATCTTTCACGAATGATTTCGGCAGCGGAACGAGCTCACATTATGGGGGTCTGTTTTTCAAGCCAACTCACTCAACTCAACCCTGAGGAACACGACATTCCCATGGATCGAATTATCACTGAGAAGGGAATCGGCTGACGCTCAGTAGCTAACACTAGCTGAATGTGGCTGCAAATCCGGCTTCGCGCAGTGCTCGTATTACGGCATTACAGTCAAAGTCTTCACCAGACACTTCAATCGCCCTTGCCCCTATCTTGGCCTCAACTTTTTTTACGCCCTCAACTGATTCGGCGGCCTTCTCAAACTCTTTGATACACTTGCGGCAAAAGAGCTGAACGCCCCTCACTCGCATGGTGCTTGAAACAAATTCGCCTTCTTTAAGATCGGGGATTTTTAAAGTGGGGTGATCTGAAACTCCGTAGAAGCCAATCTTCGCGACCGCCTCGATCGCCGTCTTCGCCGCTTTCCCCGTAGGAGCGCTAATCGTCACAGTGCCCGCAACGGAATCGACTACATATTTCACAGCGGCTGCTCCGTTCGTGGAAATCCCCATAATCGCATCCTCGCAATCGCTGCAACTGAGGTGAACGCCACTAAGAACAACCACCGTCTCACCTTCCGGAACCGCCGCTTTTTCAGCTCCTTCCCCGCCGGAGGTCATCTCTTTTTTGCCATCCCCATTGAGACCTTTAATGAATTCGCGATCAGCTTCTGAAAGCCCCGTGAGAGGAACCTCAAACTGGCTACCGTTTGCCAACTTAATTTGCACCGTCGCCTCGTCTTTCATCCCGACATACTCAGCGCTGATCTTTTTGCCATCAGATGCTCTCGTCCAGTCTCTCAGCTCTGCCCGAAGGGAAGATGAGATAGAAAATACAATCGCGATCGTTATAGCAATATTCTTCTTCATTGACGCAGCATAGCGATTCTCCAGTTTCCGGTCAATCACTCTCACATCGCGACAAGAGGAGCCCCTTGTTTCATTTTTCCATGGCGGGTGAACGTCCCCTCACAGAATTGACACCCCCGGTCCAAACTGGTGCAATGAGATTGTGAAAAGTTCCCTCCTCCTATCCTGTCTTTTTCTCACTTTGAGTTCCCTCAATGCTGAAAATTCAACCGCTCGGCAGCCTCCGGAAAGAAAGCAATCCCTTGATCTGTCGCAATGGAGCAATGCGGGCGAATGGGCCATGGCCGAATCCGTATCGGGGAGCACGACAGCAACGAAGTGGAAAGCGTTCAAAGCGGGAAATTCAATTCTCTTCAATGGGGAGAACGGAAAAAGCACTAACATTGTCAGCAAATCAACGCATCGAGATGTCGAGTTACTCGTTGAGTTTATGATTCCGAAATCGTCAAACTCAGGTATTTACTTCATGGAGCGCTATGAAGTTCAGATTCTCGACAGCTATGGAAAGGCCGACGACGCACTCTCTTACGGAGACTGCGGAGGTATCTATGAACGCTGGAGCGAAGAAGAAGAGGATCCCAAAAAACGAGGCTACGAAGGAACCGCCCCGAACACGAATGCTTCAAAAGCACCGGGAGCCTGGCAACAGCTCATGATCGCCTTTCGCGCTCCACGATTTGATGAAGCGGGAAAAAAGAGTGAAAACGCACGCTTTGTAAAAGTAACTCATAATGGCGTCGTCATTCACGAAGATGTCGAAGTAACCGGGCCTACCCGCGGAGGCTGCGGCGGCGACGAGGTCAACGAAGGACGCTTCATTATTCAAGGGGATCATGGCCCCATTGCGGTTCGTAAATTCAAGGTCACGCCTAAGACCTTCGAGTAGAGGGCTGATCTCCGTCCGAAGGTCGGGCGATCTCACGACCGGCGAGGTTCCGGAAGCCTTGCTTGCGGAAAGCAAGGCAGCCCCGCCGACGAGATCAGACAAATGGGACGTCGTTTGGTAGCCTGACATTGCCGTTGCATGAAGCAGGGGGTTCCAAAAGCTGCCAGAAAATGAAATCGCCGAGAGGTGCCTGGTTACCTAGCCCAGGCTCAACCTAAACAAGGGAGCGAGATGATTGAACCGATATTATTTCTTCATTTACTGATCGGCCCCGTGCTCTTACTGGGTGCGCTCTGCCTTCGCTACTTTCCACCGGCCAAGATCAATCGGATCTACGGGTATCGAACCCGCCGTTCCATGGCGTCGCAGGAGGCATGGGACTTTTCGAACCGGTATTCGGCAAATTGTCTATTGATCGGGGGCATCGCCACGGTGCTGCTTCAGGTGATCCTCACATTTCTTTTCTCACCAAAATCCTCTCTCCTCGTCGCAGCGGCATTGGTTGTTGTCGTTCCGTTGGTGAGCATTGCTATGGTCGAGCACAAGCTTAACCATCGGCTCGTAGGAACAGATAACTCTGAGCAATATTCTTCGATTTATCCAGCCAAAGTCGACTCCTGGCTTTGGCTGCTTCTCATCGGAGCCTCGCTGGGACTGATCGCCTCGGGAGGATGGATCTGGACCGCCAACCGGAGCGAGGCAATCATCCTGATCGGAGCAGGCGTGTTCGACACCATTCTATTCGCCTTGTTACTCTTTCCCTGTCATTACACGATTGGGGAATCGGAGGTAATCATTCGTTCCGGCATCCTTCGCTATCGGGTTCCAATCGGCCAAGTCCGTTCGGTCACCCCCACTTCAAGTCCGCTCAGTGCACCCGCGCCTTCGCTCAAGCGGCTTGAGATTCGACTCGATAACGGCAAGGCCTACATCATCTCGCCGAAGGATCGCGAAGGATTCATTCGCGAACTTCGTGGCCGGGTCGCAACCGGACTTACGCCAGAAGAGCCCGCTTAGTCGCCCGCTCCTCAAGCGCAACAGTTTCAGAGTTGTCGATTTGTTGGTCGGAGGGTGGGCCAGATTCGAAACACCGAATGGCCTTCGAATGATTCTCTTGCGAGCCGTTCAATAGTCTCCGCGAGGGGCAATAGAGACACCTCCCTTCCCATAATTCATTTGCTCTAAATGGTCTCAAGATGGCTCCGGCGACGAGCAACCTGAGCTTCGGGGAGCCTTCGTCGTTGAAGTGCTCCTTGACGAGATTCTGCAGCGTCGAAAGTTCAGCCATCATCGGCGTTTCGAGATCGGTGATCGTGATGTTTTCTTCTTCCATGACCGCGACCGCCGCTCTGTTTTATTTCGCAACGTCATCGGGAACATGTAGCGGATTTACTCCCTCCGGGCAGGGGGAGCAGTCCAAAAACGAGGGACGCCTCTTTCGTGTTCGGATTGGCTCTGAACTTGGCAGGGAACTCTCTCAGATTCTTCTGAAACTCTGCGATCGAAGACAGCGGCTCTCACCGTGATTTAATTCGTTTCAATTCATGCATGACAAAGTTGAAATGAACCATGGCATAGGAGCGGTCCGCAACCCACATGTCGACCTTTCGTTTGCCGTTGCTCGAATCCGCTCAAAAGATCAGCGCTGCAAAATTGATTCAGCCGAAAGGGTTTCCGCCGACTCAACAGATCGACCGCCCTGATAGCGACTTCATCGACTTTTCGTTTGGGTCAAGCTACCTGAGCGAATCCAAGAAGGAGACACTTGCCAATGTCGTCACGAACTTAAATCGAAGTCCGGTGGCGAAGCCATACCGACACGGTTGGGGATCCTCGATACAATGCTATTCTCGTCGATGTTCGCGGCGAGGTGGCACGTAACTTTCTCAGCGATCAGGGAATTAAGAGTCACCGGATCTCCATCGTTTCTGTCCGCGAAAATCAGGTTTTAAAAGAAGGAGTTGTTGCGGAAAAGCCGAGGCATCTTGAGGTTTTTCTTCCCGAACAGAAACCTGATACAGGCTGCGAACCGTCAACCGTCTCTCACATTCAAAATTTTCGGACTTTTCGGACCTTCGAAAAAAGCGATTGAATGGCGCGTCCTCGTCCACTTTTTCCGTGGAACTTAACTCTTTTCCTGCGACGATGCGAAACTTCGCTTAAGAACGAAATTGAGTCGCTATTTTTCCTATGATGAAAGCCACCACAACAATCCTCATTCATTCCATCCTCCTGATGCTTTCGTTAGGGCAAGCGCAGGAGAACGAGAACACGGGGAAGACCCTCGCGAAACCAATCGAGTTTCTCAGTTCAGCCGAATACGATAAAGAGGCCGCCGTTCGTATCAGTACCTTCGTTTTGCCGGAAGACATTGAGGCATCATTGTTCGCCGACTCCAGCCAGGTCCAAAACCCGAGCGCGATTTGCTTCGATCACAACGGAGATCTTTTCGTTGCTGAAATCCATCGCTGGAGAGCCGGTGTCCAGGACATTCGCACAGAGCAACAGGTCCTCCTCGACGATATCAACAATGAGACGAGTCGGGATCGTTATGAAATGTATGAGCGAGACCAACTAACCAAGCCTCTCTCGTTCTACACCGAATACACAGACCAGATCGTTCTATTAAAAGACTCCGACAACAACGGCAGAGCAGACACCGCCTCGGTTTGGGCGACAGGATTTAACGAGGTCCTCGACGGTCCCGGAATCGGCCTCATCGCAGGATTCGAAAACGATATCTACTACACGAATATCCCACATCTCTGGCGCCTCACTGACAGCGACGGAGATGGCAAAGCCGAAGAGCGTGTTTCCATTCAAGATGGTTTCGGGGTGCGCATGAGTATTTCCGGGCACGACATGCATGGTCTTGTCTGGGGGCCGGATGGCAAGCTCTACTGGTCCATTGGTGATCGCGGATATTCTTTCACCACAAAGGAAGGGAGACACTACCATGAGCCTTACCGCGGCGGCGTATTTCGCTGCGATCCCGACAGTTCAAATCTGGAGGAGATCTACACAGGACTCCGGAACCCACAGGAGCTTGCCTTTGATCAATATGGCAACCTCTTTACTTGCGACAACGATGCCGATCAGTGGGACAAAGGACGGCTCGTTTACCTTCTCGAAGGCGGTGACTCAGGTTGGAATCACGGCCACCAGGTGCTGTTGAATTTCCGCGAGCAACTTGAGTTACGGACCCCATCCTACGAACACCCCGATCACAAGTCGATTCCCATGAATCCATGGATGACCGAGGCGATTTGGGAAACTCAGCACGAAGGTCGCCCCGCCTACGCGCTGCCTCCGATCGACATTGTCTCGTGGGGACCGAGCGGCCTTGTCTACAATTACGGAGCCACCGCCATGCCCGACCGCTATGCGAATCACTTCTGGATCTGCAACTTCGGCGGCGCCAAAGGTGATCTTGAAGCCTTCAGCGTCAAGGAAAGCGGCGCGGGATTCGCGATCGATCATCAGGAGGTTTTCATGGAAGGCCTCGGGAACACGGATGTGGAATTCGGACCTGACGGAAAGATGTATCTCAGCTGCTTCAATAACAACGGATGGTTTAAGCAGGACCTGGGGAACATCTACACTCTTGCCTCACCCGAGAAGCTCAACTCCCCTGCAGTGAAGCAAACCCATGAGACTCTCCTCAAAGACTTCACTTCTTTTGATGAGACCGAGCTTGTCGTAGCCCTCGGCCATCCCGACATGCGGGTTCGCCAAAAATCCCAATTTGAACTCGTAAAACGTTCCGCCGAAGAAGCCCTCATGGCATCTGCGCAACCGGGAGAGAATCAACTCAAGCGACTCCACTCCATTTGGGGGCTTGGGCAGCTTGCCCGAAAAGAAGAAGCGCTCCTCACGGGAATTTCAACGTTCCTCACCGACGAAGACGCCGAGGTTCGAGCCCAGACCGTTAAGGTTCTGTCCGACTCACGGAATACCGAAATGGGCACGCTTCTCGAACCCCTCCTCAATGATCCCTCCGCCCGCGTAAAATCATTTGCCGCGATCGGAGTAGGAAAATGCGGGAATGTGCCGGCACTGCCAACGCTTTTCAAGATCCTTGCCGCAAACGATAATCAAGACCAATTCCTCCGCCACTCTGTCGTACAGGGAATGTGGTATCTCAACGAAAGAGAAAAGATCCTCAAGGAAGTCAAAAATGAATCCGAAGGCGTCCGAATGGGTGCGCTTCTCTTTTTGAGAAAACTGAAGGACCCCCGGGTGAAATACTTTCTGAAAGACGCCGACAAGAACATCGCCTACGAAGCGATTCGGGCGATCAACGACCTGAATTTAATTACTGCGATTCCAGACCTGGCCAAAGAGATCATCCCATTCATAGAAGGCGAAGACTCCGCCCGCTGGCCCCGGGACCACCGTGATGCCATCATCCAGACGCGCATCATCAACGCAAATTTCCGCGAGGGCAGTGCCGAATCCGCGACCCGCCTCATCAAATACGCAGCACAAACCAAACTACCCGCGATGCTTCGTGAGCAGGCGCTGCTTGCCGTTACCGAATGGAAGAATCCCATGCCAGTTGATTCGACCGACGGTAGCTATCGACCGATCGATCCAGAGACACGGGCCGATATCAGCGAAGCAGTCAAAAGCAGCCTCCACTCTGTTTTTGATACCGCCGAGGGCACTATCGTCGGCCTTGCCACTCGTATTGCACTTGAATATGGAGTCCCCGCCCCGGTTGAATTGCTGATCAATCAAATCACCGACGACAAAGCGGAACTTGAGTCCCGAATTGCCTCACTCAACGGTCTCACTAAACAGGATCGAGCGGCTTTAAAACCGCTCTGGACTGATTTGCTCAATTCGTCCGACCCCGTTTTTAAATCAGCGGTTATTTCCGAACTACTCACTGTGGATCCTGAACTCGGTCTTTCCAATGCCCTCAATATGGCAAAATCTGAGGAGGTTAAAGTACGACAACAGGGCTACCAGCTCCTTGGGCCTATTCAAAACACCGAAGTTGCTACCCTTTTCACAGAGCGACTCTCTCAAATTGCCGAAGAAAAAAAGGGATCTCTGTTGGACCTCCTTGAAAGTGCCGCCCTTCAAACCGGTGCCACCGTCAAAAAAGCTCTCGCTTCCCACACCGCTTCGCTTGATCCCTCCAATCCAATGGCTGCCTTTGATCCGACTCTCCAGGGAGGAGATGTGACGCGAGGCAAAGAGATTTTCATGACTCATGCGGCAGGCCAATGTGCGAAGTGCCATAAAGTCGACGGAGACGGAGGCGTCGCCGGACCTGAACTCACCGGAATTGGAACCCGTCATGATAGGCGTTACCTTCTGGAATCTCTCGTTTCCCCCAGCGCTGTCGTCGTCCCCGGCTATGGATTAATGATGATGTCGCTGAAAAACGGGGAAACAATCGGTGGCGCCTTCATTTCCGAGGATGACACCCACGTGACGATCAAAGTAATTGATCCTGACAATTCGTCCCAGCAAATCGAGAATAAAATCGCTCTCGCGGACATCGCGTCGAGGCAACCTCCGATCTCAGCGATGCCACCGATGGGGCTCATGATGAAGAAGTCCGAGGTGCGCGATCTCGTGGCATTTTTGGCGTCACTACAGAAAAAAGGAGCGAAAAAGGGTCATTAAAACTCGATCTCATCCGTTTGGATTACAGAGGAGCTCTTCTTGAAATTGAGTCTGCTCTGCCCTATACTACCAACTGTGATGAGGCTCATACTACCAACCGCATTAATCATTGCTCTGACTTTCCCGTGCGTTTCCGATGCTCAAGTGAAGAAGGGGAGAGGTTTTTTTGGATTCAACCGCGACGAGGAGCAAATTCCATCGGGACTTTTCCCGACTGAAATAACGGCTCTACCGGTCTCTCAAACCACCGTTACTCCTGCCGCGAGCGCTCCTGCGACGCCTGCGCAACCCGCATTCCAGAATGAAGGTATTTTTCGGGGCGGTTCACCTAGCCCGGTAGAGCCGGTGTCCTACACCATTGAGAACGGACAGAAGATAAAAAGAGAAATCACTGAACCTGGTAGAATATCTTCATTTTTCGGGTTCGGAAAAAAGAACGATGCTGAAGAATCAGATTCACCTATCGTCTATCCGATTCCAGCTCAGTCGTCATCCGTATCCCTAACCGCTGTTCCTGTTTCCACTCCTGTTTCCACTCCTGTTTCCACTCCTGTTTCCACTCCTGTTCCTGTTCCTGTTCCTGTTCCTGTTCCTGTTCCTGTTCCTGTTCCTGTTCCTGTTCCTCAGGTTGCGCCTGCAGTCGATTGGTCAGCGCCTGCTCCTTTGATAGCGGAGACCAAGAAAGAGGAAGTGGTCGCCAATGTGACAGCTGAAATTCCGGTTTTTCAAACGGATGAGAAAGAAGCCAAGAGCGGCGGTTTCTTTTCCTTCTTTAGCCGTAAAAAGCCTGAGCCCGTCGCCGAAGAGTTCGACGCACCGATCGTGTCTCCGGTTCCAGCCCAGTCGCCTTTCGCGCCCCTAACAACCGAACCTGTAGCCCCGGCTCCAATGTCTCAAGTGGCGCCTGCAGTCGAACCTTCAACAACGCCCGCTCCTTTGATAGCGGAGAGTACGAAAGAGGACGTGGTCGCCCATGTGACAGCAGAAATTCCGACTTTTGAAACAGAAGAGAAAGCAGCCAAAAGTGGTGGGTTCTTTTCCTTCTTTAGCCGTAAGAAGTCCGAGCCCGCCGTTGAACTGCCCACCGTCGCCCCCCCTGTTGCGGCAGTGGAGATAGCTACCGAAACGGTAATTGAGACCCCTAATTCCGCAGAAAACATTTTTGAGGTTCCCTCGATCCCAAACTCGGTAACCGAGCCGACAAAAGAAAGAAAGACCATCGCCGGAGCGCTGCTTTCACCCGTCTCGAAAATCCGCCTTCCGAAAAAGAAACTCGATTTCACAGATGCTGAAACCATTATCTCCGACGGCAGAATTGTAACCAGTGAAGGTCAGAGCCCCACCAGCCTTACCGTAACAACACAGGGCGACGGCGAAAAGGATCCCCCCAAAATCGTGAATGGAGTGAAGACCTATTCTTCCTGGGATGATGTCGAAGGTAACAATGTTTCGGCAGCTGATAAGATTATCAAGCAGATCCGCTGATCGATCGAGCATCGCGCCTTATTTTACTGGAAATTGCCTCATCTTGAGGCAGCATTGATCGCTTGCTCTCAATGTCTCAGCCACTCTCTCAGTCTCCTTATCTCAGCCGCTCGATCTGGCTCATCGCGGCAGTGCTGCTCTTCCGACTCATCTATGCTTGGTTCGTGCCCGTCAACCCGGTCGGAGATGAAGCCTACTATTGGGACTGGGGCCGGCAACTCGACTACGGTTACTACTCAAAACCCCCTTTTATTGCCTGGCTCTATGCCTTCGTAGACTGGATTGGAGAGGGAAGCCTTTTCGGGATTCGCGCGACGGCAGCAGTAATGGGCACCGCATCAGTGCTCCTTTTGTATTTTCTAACGGCGGCCCTTTTCGATTCGAAGACCGGATGGATTGCCGTTATTCTCGGATTGATCGCCCCTGCCAATTCAGTTCTCAGCTTCTTTCTTACGATAGATGCCCCGCTCGTTTTCACCTGGTCAACGGCACTGTGGATGCTGTGGCGCTATCTCTCCGGCAAGGGCGGAACCGGCACGCTTGTCGTCCTTCTTTTTGCCCTCGGAATCGGCCATCTCAGTAAGCAGATGATGATGATTTTCCCTGTCCTTGCAGTGGTCTATCTGGCCCTGAACAAGGACACACGTCATCACCTGCAGCGCCCTGCTCTTCTCCTCACCCTTTTCGGATCCTACCTTTTCCTCGCCCCTCCCCTCATTTGGAACGCGCAAAATGAGTGGATCACCTTTCAACACACTGGTCATCACTTTGAAGCTCACGAAGGTGACGGCAATTTGCTTCTCGATCGCATCGCAGGGTTTCTCTCCTTTTTCGGGAGCCAATTCGGGGTTCTCTCGCCTGTCACCGCCTTCCTCGCCTACAGCCTCTGTATCCCCGGCCTTTTCATCATTCGCAAAGTAGCCGCCCCTATTCGCTACTGCCTCACCTTTAGTGCGATACCTCTCACTGGATTGTTAATTCTCGCGATGCGCCAGGAACTGCAACCGAACTGGCCCGCCGTTTTCTACGTCTCAGCGATTGCGTTGACCGCAGGATGGTACACGGGACAGGTCACCCTTTTCAAATTCCCCCTCGTTGCCTGGCGAAAACTATTCCCGATCACCGTTTCGATTGGCTTGTTTTTAGTCCTCTATTTCTATGCAGGACCGGCGTTTTTCCGCGCCATCGGAAAGCCGGGCCACAAGGCGGACCCGGAGCGACGGCTCTTGAGCCACGATCTTGTCGCCAAAGAGGTCGAGTCGATTCGCCGTCAACAACCCGACGCTGACGAACTGTTTCTTGTAGGTCTCGGGCATCGGGATCTAATCAGCCATCTCGCCTTTGGGCTTCCCGACCAACCGCGAGTCTACGGATGGCATGGGCAGGATAAGATTTTGTCTCAATATGATCTCTGGCCGAATCCAGAAGACGACGAGAACAAGGGGAAAAGTGGACTGATTATTCAATGGGGTTCCGTGACCGCACTTCCACCTAAAGTAGCGAGTGCCTTTTCATCGGTGAAAAAGCTTGAAGAATTCACCGTTTCTTTCGGCTACAATACCGAAAGGACCTACTCAGTCTTTCGCGGAGAAAAATTGAAATCCTGGCCGGAGAACGGCAGTAAATAAACGACCCTGCCTGCTATGAAATCCCCCGGCTACACTTCTCCATTCGAGCAACCGAAGGGGCTGCGCAGTTCCACTCCGGCATTTGATACAGTGAGCGTTATCGTTCCCTTCTATAACGAAGAGGAATGTGCTGAGTTTGTTCTCAGGGAAATTAAGGAATGCCAACCCGATGCCGAAATCGTGGCGGTTGATGACGGGAGTTCGGATGATACCTGGAAAATCCTCTGCCGCGTCGAAGGAGTCACACCCGTCCGCCTCACCGAGAACCGCGGGCAAAGCGGAGCGCTCTATGCCGGGCTCAAATTCGCCTCAGGAGACATCCTCGTGATGCTCGACGGTGACGGCCAAAATGACCCCGCTGACATTGACAAACTCGTTGATCTCGTCCGCAGCGAAACCTGTGATGTTGCGGTAGGAAGACGAGCCAAACGCCAGGACATATGGAGCAAACGAGTCGCCTCTAAGATTGCTAACCGCGTCCGTCGCTGGTTCATTCACGACGGTATCAGTGACACCGGCTGCTCGTTGAAAGTCATTCATCGCGACTATGTCGATCTTCTCGTTCCTTTCAACGGTCTGCATCGTTATCTCGCCGGTATCTTCACTCACGCCGGACTCAAGATCGCCGAGATAGATGTGAATCACCGAGAGAGAAAGGCAGGGACTTCCAAATATACCAATCTCGATCGTGCGATCCGGGGCGTTTACGACCTCATCGGAGTCTGCTGGCTCCTGAAGCGCGGGGTCATCCTGCCCTCTCTCGAAGTGAATCACGATACAGATCAAGCTTCCCGGTGATTTCTCTTTCTTACGTCTTCTCTCCTTTCTAAAAACTCCCCGATGAGACCAAAGAGCATCCCGAGCCTCCCCCTTCTCACAATGGTGATGGCGCTCCTCATGACGGCCTGCGTGGATACCGGCAGTATTTCGTCACTTGCCGGTTTGAATCCCGAAAGCTCCACGTCGGGTGCTCTTGCGCGACAAGAGAAATTAGCGAAGCCCGAAAGCACGACAACGGCTCCTCCTGTCCCAGAAGAAAAATTAACGAAGCACGATGCGGCTCTGCGATTTCTGACCGCGTTCATACGACTGAACCGCGGAATGGCATTGAAATACGCAACCCCCGAGGCCGTCAGCAAGCTCAACTGGAACCTGCCACACGGCGGCAACATTCCCTATTACGACGACAAGATGATACTCTACTACAAGGGCGGCCTCGCTAAAGTCTACTTTCAGGAAGACGCTAACGGCAGCTTCCGTGTCTCAAAGCTACACGTTTATTAGAAACCGGTTGAATCAGTCCGATTTCGCCACGATTTGAGATTATCCGCCCAAGTCTCGAATTCTCTATCAGGACCTGCTGACCAAACAATGGCGGTTTCTTTGAAATCGGCGCCACCCCCGGGTTCCCTTACCTTATCCTCGAAGTTGGAATCGAGAGATACGCGATACGGACTTCCCCACCGATCATAGAGACCCCAATTCTCGGGGTTCGAATTGACTCCTCCCCGCCACCTTCGATTGCCGAAAGGTTTCGCAAGCCTCCCAGCATAGAAAACATTTTTGCTGGGGTTTATTCGATCCAAATCATTTCCACCCCCTAAACGGGCCTGCATCATGTCTCCCTCTGTGACATCCAAGCGATCCGTTTCCTTTAGCGCAGCCGGATCGCGGCACCTCTTCGAAATCTCCTCTCCTTAGCCAAAATTCCGATTGCGGTTTCGCCTAGATCAGCAGAGACACTCACCGAATAAAACGACCAAGCGAAGCGGCTTAAGTCGACCTCAAAGAAAGCACCCTAGCGGAACATTTCCCGCGCCGAATACGCCACACCCAACGCGGCAGACCAATCGCCGCCGGTCGCCCACTCGAAACGCGTGGTCTCCTTCTGAGGATCAATTGGGCTGCGCTGATAAACTTCCCAGGCCCGCTCCGTAAATCCTTCGCGAACCCAGTCCATATACTGATCGCGGAAACTCGTCTCGGCGAGCCCCCCACCAATGACCACCAGGCCCGGGTCGAAAACCCGCACAAGATCGGCGATGCCGTAACCTAGAATCTGCCCTTGCTGGCGGAAAATGCTGATCGCCATCTCGTCGCCTTCGGTTGCATAATCACGGAGCGCGAAAGCCTTCTCTTCAACACTGGAACGATCGTTGAGAGGATGATTTTTGTTTTCCTCCTTCGCCAACTCGAGACCAACCCGTCGACGCAATGCGACAAGTGATACCCAAGCCTCAAGACAACCTTTCTTGCCACAGGAGCACTGCGGCAGCTCGCCATCATCCTCGCGATGCGGAGCGGTAATATGTCCGACCTCAAGCGCCAATCCATTGGCACCCTCATAAGCCATTCCGCCGGGAAGAACGAGGCCACCACCGAGGCCGGTACCGGGAGCAATTAAAAGCAAAGCACCATGATGCTTGCGACGCACTGAGTACTCGCCGAGCGCAGCCGCGTTGCCATCATTAGTCATGTAAACGGGAATGCCTCCGAGACGAGCGGAAAACTCATCACGAATATTGGTGCCGACCCAGTCCTCTGCCAGATTCGCACGCCCCCAAATCACGCCGTCACTCGAGGGAGCCGGAACATCCATCCCGATTCCACCTACTTGATCCCGTGAAACACCGATGTTCGAAGTGAGCTGATCGAGTGCCCCTTCGAGCTGCCCAAAAGTCGCCTCGTAGCCATCCTTAACATGACTGCGTACCTCGACCATCTCGCCGGCAAGCTCACCTTTATCATCCACCAAGGCGGTTTTGACGGTGGAGCCACCGATATCAAGTCCTGCAAAAAATTTCGCGTTTTCAGCCATAGATATATCCCGTTAAGAAAAGGGGAAAAGGAGTACGCCTTGGGCACGGTATCGTCAACGTGAATTCATCACTCCCGAACCGGGACGAACAGAAAATTGCTTTCCTGAGATCCTCGGTAAAAGCAGACCCATGGAGAGAGCCGTTTTGCAAAGGTTTGCGGCAGTTCCTCAAGCTGATCCTTCGCCTTATCCGACCGCGGCGTAAACAACCGATAGGGCCCTCCCGCAACGGGCCAATGCCACATAAGCTTAATGAGCCGTTCAGCAAAAAACATCGAGAATGAGATGGCGATACACCCCCCTTAGGGAACGCTGATCATTTCAGCAACTCGATCAGTCGTCTTACCGAAATACTGGCTATTATGATATTCGTCAATTCGACTAATGCTCACCGAGCATCGCGCATGATCCATGCAGAAGAAGGAAAGAAGCCTCGTTTCCCCATCCTCATCGTTTTGTCAGAATCGCGATGCAGTGGCAACGAACAAATCATCCGCAAAGACTGATCAGGCTCCATTCGCAACGCTCCTCTATTCAGTGTGAACAATTTAAACTGATAAGGGCAGGTCGCAGAATCAACAGAGTTAAGCCAGTGATTGGCCCCTCTTAAAGGGCACTGCGAGGAAGGCCACATCCTAACACTTCTGCAAAAACATCGCCTGTCGCCCGGGCCATTGCTTCGCGGCTGTTTTCGCGAAGCACCCAATCCCGAGCTCGGCGACCGATCTCGCGAGAGCTCTCCCCATCGTCTAACAGTGACCTTATTTTCGTAGCAAGATCGTCGGAGCTTTCCGGCTCACAAAGCAATCCCCCACCGCTACTGGCAATCATTTCAGGGTAGGCACCACGGTTCGGAACGACGACAGGTATCCCGCAAGCCATCGCTTCTAAAACACTTAAACCCTTCGGCTCAATGAAACGAGCAGGCACCGTGAAGACATCAACCCGGCTCAACATCGCCCTCTTCGCCTCACGATCCGGCGAAACATGAATCAGAGAGCGGCACTTAAGCCCGGCATTATCAATTTTCTCTAGCTGCCGCGCGACAAAGGCTTCGTCCTTCCCCGATAGCCAACCACCTGCTTCGAATCGGATCGCCTCATCGGTAGCGGCGAGTTGCAGGAATGCATCCACCGCAAGGTCGAATCCTTTTTCAGGTGCAAGCCTCGCAAAATACCCCACGGTTTTTCCCGGGTATTGTTTCTCACGCGAGGCGACGACGCCTTCGGAACCATCGGTCTGAAGACCTAGCGGAGTGATATGAAATTTGCCTTCCTCAATTCCGAAGACTTTAGAAATGTGTTCGCGATAGAATTGGGAAAAGGTGATAAAACCGTCGACCTCCGAAGCAAGCGCGCACATTGCCGAAAGGACCCGCCCGCGCCAAGGCTCTTCCAGTTCGTCGAGAAACACATCATCTCCCTGCAACATGACGAGAATGGGAATTCCCAACTCACGCTTTAATGCCGGGATACTTCCACCCACGAGAAGATTGGTGAGGCAAATCAGATCAGGCTTTACGATGTCCTTGAGCCAGTGAACGAGGCGCTTCACTTCTTTTTTCTGAAAGCCATCCTCTCCCCGCACCATCGAATAAGTCATCGAGCCTAGTTCTTTAGGACTGATAGAGACAGCTCCGGAAGCGACACGGCGAATCAGCTTCGGGTTATCGAGCCACCGATCAAGAAACCTCGGGATCCAGCGGAAGAAAGGGATTTTCTGTTGGAGATAAACATTCACACCTCCGAAGAAAACCTGATCAATAGATCGGTCTTCCTCGTCAACTCGAATAGGCGTGTAGAGAGGGAGCAGCGTAACATCCCAGCCGAGCTGCTCCAACCCCGAGACGAGCGCATTGTCTCGAATACAGCTGCCACAATACATCCCTCCGGCACCGGCCGTGATGTAAACAATTTTCGGGGATGAACTCACGATTCACAAATAAAGCGGAAGTGCGTCATAACGCCAGTGATAGATTGATGGACACGCGTATAATCTCTTCACGTTCATGAAAATATCTCTTCTCCCCGTCACTCTCCTGACATTTTGCCTGACATCGCTTTTCGCGCTCGCCGACTGGCCTCAGTGGCGGGGACCGGATCGCAATGGAAACGCTGCATCCGAAGCCGGTCTTCCCGATACTTTTCCCGCAGGATACGAACTCACGAAGCGTTGGGAGACCAGTGAGGAAATCCCGAGTGATCATTACGGAGGTCATGGAAGTGTCATCGCTGCCCGGGGAGCGGTGTATCTTTCTCTGGTCTGGCATCACGATGAGCCAACCGAGACACGAAGGATTGATTCGGATGTGCTTGCGACTCTCGGCTATCGTGGAATTCGAAATCTTCCTGAAGAAACAGTGAAGGCAATGGAGCACGACCGTTTGAATCTGAGCAGTCGACTTCGTGGTGCCGCCCTTGACGAATGGGCTCAGAACTGGGTCGAAACCAATCTTGATAAGAAGACCCAGCTCAGTCTCGGGAGCTGGATCGCAGGACGATTTAAGAAAGGAAAAGCAGCGATACCGTTCTCCGTCTATGAGACACTCCAGACGGTCTCGAAAAAGGAATTCGCGAACCAGAACGAAGTGGAAAGCTGGGTCAATGCTCAGGGATTTGATCCTGTGATTCGTGATCAAATCATCAAAGCAATCCCCGCAACGCAAAAAGTAGCCAACGATGTCGTCCTCTCTCTCAGCGCTGAAGATGGGAGTCTCGTCTGGCGCTTTGAAACCGAGGGAAAACCCAGCGGACGAACCTCTTCGAGCACGCCCTCCTTCGCGGACGGGAAAATTTTCGCCGCACTTAGTGAGAATCTCTACTGCATTGATGCCGAATCAGGAAAGGAGATTTGGCGCGTCGCGCTGACAGGGAAAGGCGGCCCCGCTTCATCACCGCTCGTTTCCGGTGGATCGGTGTTTCTCCAACAGAACAAACTCTCCGCTTTTGACATTAAAACCGGCGAAGAGCGTTGGTCGAATGATGAGATCACCGGAGCTTACGCATCCCCCGCTATTTGGAAGGGAACGATCCTATGCAATGCTCAGAAAGAGTTTTTCGGAGTCGATGCCGTGACCGGCGAAACTCTGTGGAAACGCCCCGGCGGCGGCGATGCCACGCCCGTGGTATCGGGTGAACATGTCATCGTGACGAGCAAAACGGACGGGAAAAATCTCGTGGCATACAAGCTTTCCGATGCAGGTCCGGAAGAACTTTGGTCACAGGCCTTCCTCGCCAGACGCTATGGATCCAGTCCCATTGTTTACGATGGCGCAGTCTATCACCTCGGCAGCGAGCGTCACCTTTGCCTCGATTTAAAGTCGGGTGAAATCCTTTGGGAACGGGAAGCTCAATCTTCAATTTCCTCTCCCTTGCTAGCGGATGGAAAACTACTGGTCTATGAGAACCGTGGAGGGTTTCTCTCAGTGATTGCCGCAAAGCCGGGTGACTACGAACAACTCGCACGGATTAAAGTCGGCGCGCTCTATTGCGCCTCACCGGCTCTCGTGGGTGGGGATTTGTTTTTCCGCACCGCGAAGTCAATATCCAGTCTGAGATTCGAATAGCGGTTCGTGACTTTTTGGGTGACTCCATTAAAAGCCTCCAAAAAACACTTTACAGACCAGTCTGTCTGCTTACAGTGATTCTAGGATGAAGAAAACCAACGCCAGAGAACGAATTCTTGAGACAGCCGGCAGGCTGTTTCATCAGCGCGGCTACTCTGAAGTTGGAATCAATGAGATTATCAAGGAGGCAGAAACCGCGAAGGCAAGCTTCTATCAACACTATCCTTCTAAAGAAGCGCTTTGTGAAGCCTGGCTTCAGTCGGTGCACGGAAAGTCGGTTAACCGTCTCAAGTCAATTTTGGAAAGCGAAGGAACAGCCACTTCAAAACTTTCAGGGTATTTCGACGACTTACGAGCCTACATGGTTCAAAGCGAGTTTCGTGGCTGTCCCTACAGCAATACGGGGGTCGTCTCCGGGAATAGCTGCACTGGTATTCAGGAGCAGATTCTCGAGCACAAGGATTCTCTTCGCCGTTTTTTCCGCGAACTGGCATTTCAGGAATGCGGAAATCGCGAGAATGCCGACAGAGCCGGGGATCGCATCTTTCTCATTTATTCCGGTGCTACAACCGAAGCTCAAAATCTCAAAGAAATCTGGCCAGTGGAAATCGCACAGGAAGCCGCTCTTCAACTGATCCAAATCTAATTTTTTTACGTAACAAACAGACAGACCTTTCTGTATAGATACCAAAACCTAAGCTAATATGAAACAGCACACCCTAGATCCAGAAAGCTGGAATTTGGCGCACCGCACCTATCTGATTCAGTTCGCCCTCCCCCGCGTTTCCGACTTCGGAACGGCAGAGGATCTCGTTCAAGACGTGTTCCTCTCAGCTTGGAATGCTCGGAGCCGTTTTCGTGGCGACTGCACAGAGCGGACCTGGCTCACCGGAATTCTCCGCAACAAGATCATCGATCTCTACCGGCGCAACGGAAGACGCCCCTCCGTTCTGACGACAGACCTCGACGCCTCCGCCCGCGATGACAATGGTAGTTTTTCATGGATCGACCAGCAGCCCGATCGTCGCTCCGCGAACCAGCCAGAGGCAGAGACTGAACGTCACGAGTTTCTTGAAGAACTTGAAACCGCAGTCACTGCCCTACCCGACAAGATGGGTCAGGCATTCAGAATGAGGGAGATAGAAGGCTTCTCGACCGCTGAGATCACCGACGAGCTGAACATTTCCAAATCAAACCTCTGGGTCCTAATTCACCGCGCCAAGCAGTCATTGAATGAGCAACTAAGCCCCAACTGGGATGGTGTCGATGAATTCGGAGGACAGCGGGCCGCGTGATGGCGGGTATCCCCTAAGCTTGTGACTCAATTTGCGGACGCAATCGTCTACCTCAATGAATACGAATTCTGTTTGGGTCACTTTTTACGAAGGGGCAAAGATAGAGCTTAACCCAACACAGCAGAGACCCTCACCCGGAGAATCAAAAGGAAATGGCAGAACTCGCTAAAGAAATTATTCGTCAGCAATGGAAGAATCGCCATCATCCTGATGCGAATATGCGATCCCAGGCATTAACCTTGATCAAGACACATGTCGTTATGCTGAGAAAGTGGCAAGAGCTGAGAAGCTAAAAATTTCCGAATTCAAAATTCTCCAGGGATACTGGACTCACTGGTCCCCCCCCCGGCCAAAAAACCGACTCTTTCGCTGGGAATGTGTCGGTTTTTTTGTGGTTTCTTCAAAAACTCTGCTTTAATTTTAGTTAATAGGCATTAATTTTAAAATTATGGTAATATTACGAGCATATTTAAGGGTTTATTTTTGTCTTGGGTTAATTATCTCGGTTCCGATGCTATCTCAGGGAGAGGAAAAGGTTTCCCAAAAGCGAACTTTTCGACCTATTGCCCCCGTTAGGAGCATTCAAATCAAGCAGAATGTTGGGGGCGGCATGGCGCAAATGAAGAGTCAGACGGTTAAGATCACGATTCCCCCACCTCCGATTCCAAAAACGTCCAGCTCCCTCTTTCCTGACGACAGTGTGCCGGAAATCGATCTTCCACCTGAATCATTTAGCTTAATCGATTTAGAAAACAGTGAGTTCAACGAGACCACCGAACTTCCAGCGGCTGATGAGGAGAGCAATCGTCCCAGTCTGACCGAACTCAGGAAAGAAGCTCACAAACTCGCAAAAGAGGGACTCACCTATTCTTTTGGTGCTGACGATCCGAAAACGGGCGGTTTAGATTGCTCAGGAGCGATGCAATATTTACTGGAAAAAATCGGTGTCGAGGGCGTCCCCCGCACTTCCTATGATCAATACGATTGGCTTAAAAAGAAGAAGACCCTCGACGATGTCTACGGGAAAAACGCCAGTAAGAAGCTCCTCAATAAACTGTCACCCGGAGACTTGATATTCTGGGGCGGTACCTGGAAGTCAGGACACCGTGTTTCCCATGTCATGCTCTACATGGGCTATGACCCCGAGGAAGACAAACACTGGGTATTCGGAGCTCGCGGAAAAACCTCGAAAGGCGAATTCGGAAACGGTGTCGATCTTTTTGAGCTCGAGCCCAACCGCGGAACACTTATCGCTCACGGGAAAATTCCCGGCCTGAACTATTAACTTACTTCATCGGGGCGAGGAGGTCCTCCAGCTCATCTTCGGAAAAGGATAGCTTTTGCGGAGTGCCGTCGAGGATGCCCTCAAAGAGCGCGCGTTTCTTCTGTTGAAGCATAAGAATTTTCTCCTCAATCGTTCCTGAAGTGATCATCTTATAAACGAACACAGGGTTCTTTTGCCCAATGCGATAGGCTCGATCAGTAGCCTGCGCTTCCAGTGCAGGATTCCACCAGGGATCAAAATGGATCACCGTATCCGCAGCCGTCAGGTTCAGCCCCGTCCCCCCGGCACGCAAGCTAATGAGAAAAACAGGAACCTTCCCTGCCTGAAAATCATCGCAAAGTTTTCCCCGGTCTTTTGATTTCCCGGTCAGGGTCTGGTAGCGAATCTTCTCCTTGTCTAACGCCTTCTCTATCAAAGAAAGCATTCCCGTGAACTGCGAGAAGACGAGAATTCGCCGCCCCTCTCTCACCATCGAGGGCAACCACTCCATGAGAAGATCCATCTTTGCAGAATTCTTCGCCTTCTTAGCAGTGGGAAGATTCAAAAGCTGCGGGTGATTGCAGACCTGACGCAATTTCAGAAGCGCGTCGAGCACGCGAAGTTTACTTTTCTCGACGCCAAACCGGGTGATCTCATCATGAACCTCACGGCTCACCGCTGCCCGCACCGCTTCATAGAGTTCCACCTGTTTCGGGAGAAGCTCCACGGTGCGAACGATCTCCGTTTTCTTCGGAAGATCAGTCGCTACGAGCGCTTTTGTCCGACGCAACATCAATGGTGCAAGACGTTCAGCGAGCCGCTTCCGAAGCCCCTCATCCCGCTGATTTTCGATCGGAATCCGAAAACAACGGTTAAAACTCTCTTCGGTGCCCAGAAATCCGGGCATTAGAAAATGAAACTGAGACCAAAGTTCCCCGAGATTATTTTCAATCGGGGTACCTGAGAGACAGAGACGATGCCGCGCATCGATCTGGTAAGCAACTTTCGTAACCTGCGAGGCCGTATTCTTGATCGTGTGGGCTTCATCGAGAACCACGTAATGAAATGGTTGATTGAGCAATTCTTCGGCATCTCGTGAGAGAACCGGGTAGGAGGTAATGACCAGATCAGTGTACTTCAGAACGTCGTAGTACTTCTTCCTATTTGGCCCCTGAAGCGTGATCATCTTGAGTGAGGGAGCAAACTTTTTGACTTCCTTTTCCCAGTTCGGAACGACGCTCTTAGGTGCCAGAATCAAACTAGGCAAATCCCCCCGGCCACTCACTTTCTCACAGTGGAGATGACACAGCGTTTGAATGGTCTTCCCCAATCCCATATCGTCAGCAAGAATGCCCCCCAACCCCTGCTCACGAAGAAACTGCAGCCATTCAAAGCCATCCTGCTGATAGGGGCGTAAGGTTGCCAGAAATCCCTCAGGAGCATCCGCTGCCACTCTCGGCTTCAATGATTCCAATTCTTCCGCCCGGACCTTGAGCGCCTCCGGGGCGATATCGACGAGGGCATCTTCTCCAGACAGGCGGGTTAATTGCGCCGCTCTCACGTGATGTAACTTCACCTTCCCGTCTGCCGAAACCGCTTGATTAGTGAACAGCTCCGAAATGATTTCGAGGATGGTCTTTAATTTTGCTGCGGGCAGGGCGACATACTTGCCTTTTTCCCCAAGCTGAATCGGAATCTTCTTTGTCCCCCCCTTTTCCGAAAAATTATCCATCGAATCACTCGAAGGCCGCCCCTCAAGATAACGCACGATGTATGGCAGCAGATTAACTCGATCGCCCTTATTCTTAAATCCGTATTCGAAACTGAACCAATCAACATCGTCGTCTCCTGCTTCGATTTCTCCGTAGAAGTCAATCGGTTCAATGACCTGAAGCCCAAAGCTCTTGTCAACTTCGATGTGACAACCCAGTTGCTCCAGTTCGCTGCAGCGATTTGTCAAAAAGTCAGCCCAAAAAACTTCCTGCATCCCTTTACGAATTGCAGAGTAAGCGTAGCACTGTCTGCAATCGGCTTCGATTTCGTCCCAGGGATACAGCTCAACGAGTCGCTTGAGTCCCATTTCGCGAAGCTTGGTCTCCACTTTCGGGTTATTCCCCCTCAACTGCACAAGCGGCATTGCCTCAAGAACTGCCCTCGCATCAGAATCATCCCAGTGCAGGATCCCCGCTCGAACATCAGTAGAAAACAACCGGATAGAACTGACATCTTTTCCGAGCCCGAAAAGACGATCCTCGCAACTTCCCCCCTCCAGCATTGCGGCCATCAATAAGGCCGCAACATGGGAGTTGTTCTGGGTGTTGTCACAATCGCTGCGCCCGTCAACTTTCCACCCCTCTTCAGTCCGGTGAATGACCACGCTCACTTCTGCGACAGTACCTTCGTTGGCTAGAGTCACCTGCCCAAAGATGCCCGCAAATTGCCCCTGCACGTTTGCCGTGACGACCCGAACAGCGCCTATTTCGACGAGACATCGCCCCGCTAAGAGAACATCTCGCGAGAAAATTTCCCCGCAGAAGGGAGACTCCGAGAGTGTGATCTCTTCGAGCAGCCCTGAACCGGCTCGGGGCTTGCTCTCCACTTTGGAGCGTGAGGTTACTTTGGAGGTTTTCAAAAAGGCGGGGCGACGGGAAGAGCTAGTTTCCCGAAAAAAAGCGAAATTTCAACCTTTACGAAAGAAAATAATTCAGACACGAAATCAAGCCACCTCCCGAAAAAGAAAGAAGCCGGGTGGCTTTCACCACCCGGCCCTCAGGTTTACTTCCACGACCAATCCTAGCTCGGTCGGAAATTATACGAAAACGTTACCGGGAGAATTCCCGCTTGAGGTCGGAGACGGCCTCGCGATTTCGATTTAAAATTTGAATCAACTGGGAACGACGAGCTTCCGTAGAAGGCATCTCAGAAACAATTCGCTCCAATTCACGTTGCACACCGCTGAGTTCAGAAAGAATTTCAAGGTCCATCTCACCGGACTGAACAGGATTCCCACTGATGGAGACAGGCTTGAAGCTGGCTAAAGTCACCCCTTCATTTCCGAAATGCGAATTGCTCCCCTCCATAGAAACGAAACCGCTGACAAAGATGGGAGAACCATTTCCGTTCTCATCATCAGAAATAACACGCTCACCAAGACGATGCTCAATTGTCACAACTGAAAGCGCGCGTTCCGCGACTGGTGGCAAATAAGAATCAACCCGACTCAGGGCTACATTTTGAGCGTCACCGCCCGAAGCAACCTGATACGAGGCCGGAACAAGGGAAGAATCATCCAGATAGGACGCATCGATTGAATCGCTTGCCGTAGCCAAGCGGAGACCCCCAATATCGTCTACCTCTTCCGCGAGGAAAAGCTGAGGCACACTCGCCACACGGCCCTGGTCTAATCTATTGGCCGGCTCAACCGAGTCCTGCGAAGCTGCCGACATCGCAAAGAGACCGTCAGTCAGATCAGAAGAGTTAGCCAATGTTGAACCTGAGTTCGACATGAAGCCACTTCCGATTATTGCCATGATTGCAACGGCCGCAGCCACTGCAAACAAAATTTTCCTGGCGGGACCAAAAGATCCTTGAACCACAACGCGTGACTCTTCGCGGAAGACCACTTCGAGATCAGAGTTAGCTGATTCGTCCTCCCACTCCTTCGCTAAACCTTTACTCAAAAGCCCCATCACGGCATTCATTTCAGCAAGCTCACGGGCAGCTATGGGGGAGCCTTTCAACTTGGCTTCAAACTCAACACTCTCTGCAATCGAGAGTTCGCCGAGCGCATAAGCGGTCATTTGGGGATCGTCAGTATTTACAGGTTCACGGTTCATGGTAGTATGCTGGCAGAGAAAAAATTTAGTCGAGGTCAACGCCCATCATTGATCGAAGGCGCTTAATTCCGGTATGGATCAAAAATCCGACGTTGCTGACACTCAAGCCGGTAACGTCAGAGATTTCTTTGTAACTCAGGTCACCCTGAAACTTGAGACGAATTACCTCACGCTGATTGTCAGGGAGTCGGTCTAAAAACTTGAGAACCTCTTCGTGCCGCTCCTTTTGCTGCATCGATGCCGAAGGATCAGGTGTCGAATCATCGAGCTTTGCAAATGCCTCACCCGCAGATGTGATCATCGGGTTTTCCTTCCTCAACACGTCAATAGACCGGTTACGACACACGGTGTAGAGCCAGCTTTTCAGCTTACCCTTAATCGCTTCAGGGTCCTGCTTGTGAAGCTTGATAAACGTATCCTGAACGACATCGCGAGCACGATCCCAATCACCACCTAACAATCCGGCAGCATAACCCGTCAAAGGGCCTTCAAAATCCGCTTGAGCGGATTCTACAAGTTCGCGGGGCGAAACCTCCATGATGTGACAGAAAAGAGCAGACATTGAACAAAGTGAGTTCACCGCTTAAGACGCGTCGCCATTTCCTTTATTAGAAAAAATTAAAGAATAAGATAATTCTCTTTCCCCAATAGCACAACGATAGGTCGTGAATTAGTTGATTTTCAGCCCAAATCGACAGGAATGAGAATCATTTTTTGCAAATATGAGATTTTTGAGTTGCTTTAGTTAAGGTTTCCGTAGTATTTGATTGTCTTAAGCAATCACGCCCCGTTTCCACCACCACTCAGCACTCCAATCATATCATGGCAAAAATTCTAGTTATCGATGATGAGGCACCCATCCTCAAACTCATGGCAAAATCCTGCGAACAGCAAGGTCACCAGGTTACCGCCGTTCAGACTGGCCGCGAAGGCATGGCCTCTCTCGAGGCGAACACCCCGGATCTTATGATCGTTGATCTCTTTATCGGCGACATGAACGGTCTCGAGATTATTAAGCAATGCAGCGAGCAGCATCCCGATGTTCAGATTGTCATGGTGACAGGACACGGGAGCATTGAGTCAGCAGTTGAAGCAATGCGTCTCGGGGCATTTGACTATCTGACCAAACCCTTTGAGCTGTCCGATCTTCTCCGTACCGTCGAGCTAGGCCTTACGAAACGGGGTCCTTCTGCCCAGAATGACAGTGGCGATTTCAAGTCCTCTGCAATCGCGCTCGAATCAGGCGGTATGATTGGAGAAAGCGGGAAAGTCGCGAAGATCAAAGAGATCATCGAAAAAATTGCTAATAATGATTCACCCGTTTTACTGGAAGGAGAATTTGGATCTGGAAAGCAGATGGTAGCCCGCTCGATTCACAATTCCAGCAAACGAAAAAAGGCTCCCTTCAAGGTGCTTCAGTGTTCCGCTCTCCCTGAGGAACTTCTCGAAATTGAGCTTTTCGGATCCCCGTCCAGCAGAAGTGAAACCCTCTTTTCACGCGCGGCTGGAGGTACTGTTTATCTGGAGGAAATCCACGTTTTACCAGTCAGGCTTCAATCGAAACTTGAGAGCTACCTCGAAGAAATCAATACGAGACGAATCGTTAACGATCTCCCGGAAAGCATGAACGTTCGCTTCATTGCCTCATCGGCAAAGCCGCTTCAGGAATGCATCAAAAACGGAGCCTTTCGAGAAGATCTCTTCTACAGGATCTCAGTGATTCCGATCGACGTCTCCCCATTGAGAAGCCGTGTCGAGGACATTGAGGTTCTCGCTCAGCACTTCCTCTCTCAGTATGCGGGAAGAACGGGAACCAAGGCTCCTGAGATTGATAAATACGCTCAGACAATTCTAGAGGGCTACAATTGGCCCGGTAACGTTGGGGAACTTCAGAATGCGATGGAACGTGCTTGTGCTTTTGCCGAGAACGGACGCATTCGTCCCGTTGACCTTCCCCCTAAGGTCACTCAGAAAGTTGAAATCACCGATGACGATGAAAAAACCACTCATCACCTTCCGATTGGGACAGCTCTCCAGGAGTATATTCGCAAGCAGGAGAAACTCTTCATTCGCGAAACCTTAAACTACAACGGTGGCTCGCGTGAGAAGACCGCAAGCATGCTTGGTGTGAGCATCGCTACGCTTTACCGGAAGATGGGGCTTAAGCTCGAGAGAGATAAGCTGATGAAAGTCTAGTAGCATTCTAATCCTCGAAACAAATCCTAACCAAGGCACCGATTCTCTTAATGGAGACGGTGCCTTTTTTCAGCTCTTCCTTGAGGACCTCTCTTACTGGCAATAAACCGGGAGCAAACAACTCACTGCGATGAAGTGACTGAGTCTTCCCGCGAGGCTGAACAGAGGCTTGCCGAGTATGAACTCGATTGACGAGGCGGCCACCAACTGGCGGGCGGCTACCTGAAACGTTGAGCGCTGGAGCATAAGTGGAGATGTCGTAGCGCGGTGGGTAGACTCCGGTCTGCGGCGGGCAGAGAGCTGCTTCCGTCACATTCGCTACCATGGAGAGGGCCCCTTTGCCCCTGCTTGGGGGAGTCTCCTCGACTTCCTCGTTCTTCCGCTTGCTCCTCTGCCTTTGCCCGCCTGCGGAAGAACGAGGAGAGGCGACTTACGAAACGCAAATCAAACAGATCCTATCACAGCAAGCACCGTCGCCCTGTTTTGACAATCGGAGGGACATCCCCGATTAATTTTCATCGGCTATAACCCGAGCAACTCCCGCTGCCACGTCATAATACCGTCGAGCTGAGTGGCTTTATCCAAATTGGTTGAAGCAAGCTTCTCCAGAACGGTCCTCGTCGCAATCATCGTCGGCTCCACATTGAGTTCGGACGCCACCTTGTTTCGATGAGAACGAAGTTCATCAAAACGTTTTTCATTAATATCAAGCCTGAGCCCGTTTCCTCTCTTTCGCTTCACCGGATACTCTGACGAATCGACAAGCTTGGCCTCTACCACTGCCTCCCGCAGACGTGCCGCAGGTTGCGATCTGACATAATGAGGCGGCTCCGCCTCCCTCCCACTCTCAAGCGCCTCGGCCATCTTCAGCAACTCGGCATTGCCGAGAAACTTGAAAGCAGGGCGATCGAGCTTTTGACACTCGCGGTCTCTCCAATACCAAAGGGCACGCAGGTAGTGAAGCCCTTTCGATGAGAGCTTCCCCCACCCTGAGATTCGCCAAACGTCGTCTTCGCTTTTACCTGTGCGATTCATGACAGAAGTCCTCGCAAAATCACAAGTCTCGTAGAACCATTCAGATCGACCGATATCCTTGAGCTCCGCTATGTAATTGGCTCCAATATCCAACAAATACCTCACGTCATTGTAAGCGTAGGCCAACATTTTCTCGCTGAGAGGCCTCCGACTCCAATCCGCCTTCTGAGATTGTTTCGACACAATCACGCCGTATTCATCTTCGAGCAGATTCGCGAGACCAAACTTCTCTTTACCTATGAAACGAGCGGCAAACTGCGTATCCCAAATTTTTCGAGGTACCCAGTTAAACGTTTCGTTAAACAACGAGATATCGTAGTCGGCTCCGTGCATCCAAACGACATCAAATCGATCGACAAATTGAATAAGGACATTGAGATCATCCCGTGTAAGCGCCAACGGATCGATAATAGCTAGCTGACCCGGCATCGAGAATTGTATCAGGCACAGCTTCGTTTCATACGAATGCATGCTGTCAGCTTCCGTGTCGATCGAACACGCGGCATAACTCTCATCCGAAGGCACCGAGGCAACAAATGCCTCCAAATCCTCCAGATTATCAATATAGCGCTCGGAAAAAGAACCAAACTGCGACTCAACCTGTTCGGGCGTCATAAGGCGAACTTATTGAATCCCCCTGAGAAGCAATTCAGCATTGGATCCTGTCGAACCAATCAGCTTCAGGAGGACCTGCATCGCCTCGGCCGCGGGGCGCTGTGCCATCTGCTTACGCAGACTTGAAATACGCTTAAATTCTTCGGGATGATAGAGTAGTTCGTCTTTCCTTGTCCCGCTTTTCAGCAAATGAATCGCCGGGAAAATCCGAGACTCTGCCATCTCTCGATCAAGCGTGATCTCCATGTTACCGGTTCCCTTGAACTCCTCAAAAATCACGTCGTCCATCCGGCTATCAGTCTCAATCAAGCAGGTCGCAAGAATGGTGAGACTACCACCCTCCTCGACATTACGAGCAGCACCAAAAAATCGTCGCGACCTTTCAAGTGCCTTCGGCGAGATACCACCACTACCGACAGCACCGCCACCACCACCGCCACGACGTTGATTTCCATGTCTACCGCCACCGCCAC